>Ga0187866_1000085_pt1 | contig 125471 bp, 125 predicted proteins | sample June2016WEW_11_1_3_FD_133013 | JGI IMG/M metagenome (GOLD analysis project Ga0187866, IMG submission 133013) | Peatland microbial communities from SPRUCE experiment site at the Marcell Experimental Forest, Minnesota, USA - June2016WEW_11_150 | ecosystem: Environmental > Terrestrial > Soil >... | reverse complement strand
TGGTCGACCCTGAGATCGACATCAAGCCTCTCGCGGAAAAAGGGAAGCATAAGGGCCAAGTCTTCGATTTCATAGACGAAGCCGCGGCCGTCATCAAGAAGGGCGACAGGGTCTTGGCTACGACCCTGACCAAGAAGATGGCCGAGGATCTGGCCGAATTCTTGAAGGAGAAGGGCACCAGGGCGAACTATCTACACAGCGGCGTGAAGACCATCGACCGGATAGGCGTCCTCACCGATTTCAGGAAGGGCAAGTTCGATTGCTTGGTGGGCGTCAACCTGCTCCGCGAAGGGCTAGACCTGCCGGAAGTCTCCCTGATCGGCATCCTCGACGCCGACAAAGAGGGTTTCCTCCGTTCCGAGACCGCTCTCATCCAGACCATCGGCCGAGCTGCCAGGAATGCCGCCGGCCGCGTCATCCTCTATGCCGATACCGTGACGGACTCGCTCCGGACAGCGGCAAGCGAGACGGAGCGCCGCCGCGCTATCCAGACCGCCTATAATGCCGAGCACGGCATCACCCCGGAGACCATCCAAAAGCACGTCCACGACATCACCGAGGGCCTCCGGACCGGGCATGATAAGGCCGTGGACGAACTCGTCAGGCTGGACGAAGAGCTCTTGCGCCTCGACCCGAAGCTCCTCGTCCGCCAAAAAGAGGCGCAGATGACGGAGGCAGCCAGAGACCTGGATTTCGAGACCGCCGCTCTTCTCCGCGACGAGCTCATCGTCCTCAAGGAGAGGCTGGGGATTGTACGCCCTAGCAGACGCCGGAAATAGTCTGGTATAATGTCTTCCATGCCTTCCGACGCCGCCAAAGAAAAGGTCCTGATAATCGAGAGCAACGGGACTTTCTGCGAACAGATCGGGGACGCTCTTAGGAAGAGCGGCTACATGACCATCCTGGTCAAGAACGGCCAGGAAGGCCTGAAAAGCATATACGACCTGTCGCCGCAGCTGGTCCTTCTCGACGTCGTCACGACGGGCGCTGACAGCTACGAGATCCTGGAAAAGAAACAGGCCGACCAAAAGCTCGCGGCTATACCGGTCTTCCTGATGTCATCCGAGGGCGTGCCGATAAATATGCGCCGGGTCCCGCCAGGCAGCGTGGCCGAATTCATGATGGCCCTGCATCTCGATCCGGCCGACATCGTCGAAAAGGTTGATCGGTATTTCGGGCACGAAGCCGCGCCGGCGGCCGTCAATCCGGCGGTTGAGGCGGCTAAAAAGAAGATACTGTGGGTCGAAGATGACAAGCTAATCGGCACGATCCTGTCAAAGAAGCTCATCGCTTCAGGCTTCGATCTGTTCCACGCCAAGAACGGGGAAGAGGCCATGGAAGCCCTGAAGCAGGTGATCCCGGACGCTATCGTCCTAGACCTTTTGCTCCCGAATATGAGCGGTTTCGACATCCTCCAGGAGATCAAGAAGGACACTCGTCTGGCCAAGATCCCAGTGATGATCCTGTCCAATCTGAGCAAGCAAAGCGATATAGAGAGGGCTAAGATCCTCGGCGCCCAGAAATTCCTTGTGAAAGCGGCAGTCTCCCTGGACCAGATCGTCGAGGAGATAAGGAGCCTTTGCAGACAATAGCCGGTAAATATAGGGGGTGATTTGCCCGAAAGCCGAAAATATGCTAGTATCCGCGCCACTATGGCCGGAATCGCTAAGAAGCCGACGCGCGACGGCGATAAGATCGTCGTCAAGGGCGCACGCACCCATAACTTGAAGAACATAACGGTCGAGATGCCGCGGAACGCCATGATCGCCGTGACCGGCTTGTCCGGCTCCGGCAAATCGTCGCTCGCGTTCGACACCATCTTCGCCGAAGGCCAGCGCCGCTACGTGGAATCGCTGTCCGCTTACGCCCGCCAGTTCCTGCATAAGCTCCAGAAGCCGGACGTCGACGAGATCTCCGGCCTGTCGCCGGCCATCTCCATAGACCAGAAGTCCCGGTCGAACAACCCGCGCTCGACCGTGGCCACCATCACGGAGATCTACGATTACCTGCGAGTCCTTTTCGCCAGGGTCGGCAAGCCTCACTGCCTCGTCTGCGGCAGAGAGATCCACCGGATCTCGAAGGAAGAGATACTCGAGACGGTCCTCCATACGGTCACGGCCCAATCCACGCGGGCCAAGAAAGTCTTCGGGGTCGGCATCGACAGCGCTAAGGTCAGAGTCTACGCGCCCGTGGTGGTCGGCCGGAAAGGGGAGTATTACCAGCTGCTCTACGACCTTCTCGGCAAGGGCTACGACCGGGTGCGCATAGACGGCAAGATCCACCGCCTGCGCGACCGGATAATCCTCGAGAAGAACAAGAAACACTCGATAGATGTCCTGGTCGACGAGCTTTTTATAAGCGAGTTCAACGACAAGAAGCAGTCCGACAACGCCCGCGAGCGCCTGTCCGAGGCCTTGGAGCAGGCCATTCATGAGGCCGACGGCCTGATTCGGCTGGAATACCCCGGGGAAGAGAAGCTTCTGTCTGTCAGATTCATGTGCCCTTACGACGGCTTCTCCTATCCGGACGTCGAACCGCGCCTATTCTCGTTCAATTCCCCTTACGGGGCCTGTCCGGCCTGCAACGGCCTAGGCACGGAGAGCATATGGAGCGACAAGCCGTGCCCGGTCTGCAAGGGCGGGCGCCTGCGCGAAGAGGCTCTGCACGTCATCGTGGACGGCAAGAACATCGTCGACGTGGCAGCCCTGTCCATAGAACGCGCCGTCGATTTCTTCAAGGACATCAAGCTCTCCGACGCAGAGAAGGAAATAGCCAAAGTGGTCTTGAAGGAGATCGACGCCCGCCTCTCGTTCATGGTCAACGTCGGCATAGAATACCTGACCCTGGACCGCCGGGCCGGCACTCTCTCGGGCGGGGAAGCCCAGCGCATCAGGCTGGCTTCCCAATTGGGTTCCGGCCTGGTCGGCGCTCTTTACGTCCTGGACGAGCCGACCATCGGCCTCCATCAGAAGGACAACAGCAGGTTGATCGGGACGTTGCTCCATCTCAGGGATCTCGGTAACACCATCCTCATCGTCGAGCACGACGAAGACACCATGTTCTCGTCCGATTATATCGTTGACATCGGGCCTGGAGCCGGCATCCATGGCGGCAGAGTGGTCGTCTCCGGCTGGCTCGACGAATTGCTGACGGCCAAGAAGAATCCGTCGGGCTCGCTCACCCTGGCCTATCTGCGCGGCGAGAAGAAGATAGATATGCCGGAGAAGCGCCGCGAGCCGAAAGGTAAGCTTATGATCCGCGGCGGCCGAGTCTTCAACATCAAAGATATGGACGTGGACGTGCCGCTCGGGTCGTTCAACGTCATCACCGGCGTCTCCGGCTCCGGCAAATCGTCTCTCATGCATGAGATCATATACCGGAACCTTGAAGCCAGGTTGGGCTTGCGGTACCGCTCGGCCGAGACGGTCAATTGCCGGTCCTTCACCGGCAGCGAATATCTCGGCCGGGCCGTTTTCATAGACCAATCGCCGATCGGCCGGACCCCGCGCTCCAATCCAGTGACTTACACCGGCGCCTGGACGCATATCCGGGACCTCTTCGCGGCCGAACCGGAAGCTCGCGCCAGGGGCTGGGGTCCCGGCCGTTTCTCTTTCAACCGCCCCGGCGGCCGCTGCGAGGCCTGCGAGGGGAACGGCGAGATAGCCGTGGAGATGCATTTCCTGCCGACCGTCTACGTGACCTGCGACGTCTGCGGCGGCAAGCGCTTCACCAAGGAGACGCTCGACATACGGTACCGCAAGAAGAGCATCCATGACGTCCTGGAGATGACCATCGAGGAGGCCCTCGGCTTCTTCGAGGACATCCCGGCGGTCTATGACCGCCTACGGACGCTCTACGAGGTCGGCCTCGGCTACCTGAAGCTCAGCCAATCGGCCACCACTCTCTCCGGCGGCGAAGCCCAGCGCGTCAAGATCTCGGCGGAACTCTATCGGGCCCACGTCCAGAAGACCATATACCTCCTCGACGAGCCGACGGTCGGCCTGCATTACGAGGACGTCAAGAAGCTCCTCGACATCCTGCAGAGGCTCGTCGACAAGGGCAACACCGTTGTGGTCATCGAGCACAACCTGGACGTCATCAAGAACGCCGACCACGTCATCGACGTCGGACCTGACGGCGGCGAGCGCGGCGGCAAGCTCGTGGCTCACGGCACGCCGGAGAACGTGGCCGGGAACCCGAGATCTTACACGGGAAAGTATCTGAAGAGGGTGTTAAAGGGCAATCTCTGAAAATAAAAGCTCGGCGATGGGCCAAGCTAGAAAGAGAGGGGGTTTAGAGACGGCGGGAACTTTATTTGACGCAAGCATAGACTAGCCAGCCCGCGATAGAGAAAAACGTTATCCAGAACAGTCCTCCCCACAGAAGAGCCTTGGTAATATGATCTTCGCGTTCATTGGTGGCTCGATTTTCATACGGAGCGTCCGGCGAAATGGCCAGACGCGGCGAGCGAGACAGGTTTGACATGGATAGGTCCTCCGGTTATCGGTTCCGAGTCTAAATTGATGAGCGGCCGGTTTTACTATACGCTTACCGATATGATCGGTCAACGCCTGGCAAAGCTCAAGATACCAGACTCTCCTGGCGTCTACACATTCAAGGACGCCAAGGGACGGCCGCTATACATCGGTCGCGCCACCTCGCTCAAGGACCGGGTCAAAAGCTATTTCGGCGCCGACCTTATCGCGATGCGAGGCCCCAGGATCGTGAACATGGTCACCAAGGCCAGAACGGTCGTCTGGGAGAAGACCAGCTCGGTGCTCGAGGCCGTCTTGCTCGAAAGCGAGAGGATCAAAAAGTGTCAACCTCCTTACAACGTCGACGAGCGGGACAATAAAAGCTCGCAGTACGTTGTTATCACCGACGAGTTGTGGCCGCGGGTCTTCCTGGCGCGCTCACGGGATTTCGATCAAGCCGCCAATGAGGGCCGCCTGTCTTACGCCGTCAAGCGCCGCTTCGGCCCGTATCCGGAGTCCGGCCTCATCAAAGAGGCGCTCAAGATCCTCCGCAAGATGTTCCCGTTCAAGGACAAGAAATCTTTCGACCCGCGGCACGACGCTTTTTATCGCGCTCTGGGCCGCTCTCCGGACGACAGCGACGCATCGGCTCGCCGCCGTTATCTGAGAACGATCGGCCATCTCATCCTTTTCTTCGAAGGGAAGAGGGGACAGCTCAAGACCAAGCTCAAAAGACAGATGGCGGCTTTTTCAAGACAGCTCAAGTTCGAGGATGCCGGCGAGATCAAGAGGCTTTTGTACGCTCTTGAGCACATCAACGACATCGCCCTGGTCAAGGGCGAAACGGTCGGCCGTTTCAGGACCGGCCGACAATTCCGCTTGGAAGCTTATGACGTGGCGCATCTCGGCGGGATGGAAACGGTCGGAGCCATGGCCGTGTCGGAAAACGGCGAGCCGACGCCGGCCGGATACAGGAAGTTCAAGCTCTCAAGGAATCGGAACGATGACGTCGCCGGCCTGGCCGAGATCCTGTCACGGCGCCTCGATCATCCTGAATGGCCTTATCCGGATGTCATCGTCGTAGACGGCAATGAGGTCCAGAAGAAGCGCGCCGAAGGGATATTGAGCGCCAGGCGCCTGGCGATCCCGGTCGTGGCCGTGACCAAGGACGAGAGGCACAAGGCGGACAGGCTCATCGGCCCCGTGGAGCTTCTCGGCCGTTATAAGCGCGACATCGTCGCGGTGAACGCCGAGGCGCATCGTTTCGCCATCAAGTACCATCGTAAGAGGAGAAGCAAGAGGGTGTTGTCTTGAAGAACTCCACTTATACAAGATTACTGGCTAAAGAATGGAACACTCGGACTGCTCCCGCTGGGAATGTTCTTCAAGACAACACCCTCCTAGCTCTCCTCCGTGATTTATGGCATGCTACAATTGATTCATGGCAAATCGCATCAAAGTCGGCGTGCTCCGGGGCGGACCGAGCGCCGAATATGAGATCTCTTTGAAGACCGGCGCGGCCGTCCTTTCCGCCATCCGGTCATTCCTGGAAGATAAATACGAGCCGCGCGATGTCTTCGTCGATCGGAGCTGCATCTGGCACATCGACGGCCGGATGATACGGCCCGAAGACGCCAAGCTCTATTTCGACGTCGCTTTCAACGCCATGCACGGCGCGTACGGGGAGGACGGCAAGGTCCAAGCCATCCTCGAAGCGCACAATATACCTTTCACCGGTTCCGGTTCGCTGGCTTCGGCTCTCGGCATGAACAAGATCCTGGCGAAGAAAGTCCTGGCCATGCAGGGCATCAGATCGCCGCGTGGAAAAGAGGTCGCTTCCGAGGCCGTGGAGGCCGGCGCGGCCAAGGCGGCGGAAGGGCTTTTCAGGGCCTTTCCCGTGCCGATGGTCGTGAAGCCGGCCGGAAGCGGCTCGTCCGTCGGCGTCTCGATCGTCCGGATGCACCGGGAACTGGAACCGGCGCTCGTCGAAGCCGCAAAGCACGGCCACGCCATCCTGGTGGAAGAATATATCCCCGGCCGCGAGGCCACCTGCGCCGTCATCGAGGGCTTCAGGGGACAGGAGCTCTACGCCCTGCCGCCGATCGAGATCAGGCCGAGGAACGCCTTCTTCGACTATGAAGCCAAATACGAGGGGAAGTCCGACGAGATCGTGCCTTCGACCTTTCCGGAAGAGACCAAGAAGGAGCTTGAGGCGCTGGCCCGCAAGGTCCACGAGGCCTTGGGGCTGGTCCATTATTCGCGGACGGATTTCATCGTCCACCCGCGTCGAGGCATCTACGTCCTGGAAACGAACACCTTGCCCGGCCTGACCGAGGGATCGCTCCTGCCGAAAGCCCTGCGCGCCGTCGGCAGCGACCTGCCGGAATTCGTCGACCATATCATCCGGCTGGCTCTGGATTGAGCCGTCTTTCGCCTTGTGGACCCGAGCGGAATCGAACCGCTGACCTCCGCTTTGCAAAAGCGGCGCTCTAGCCGACTGAGCTACGGGCCCTTGGTCTATGGACTTCGGAACGATTTGGATTATACTCAATCTCGGACAATAAAACCAACGACAGGATAGAAAGGAGAGCGCATGAAAACGATTTGTTTGTGCCTGGTTTTCCTGTGTGCCCTCCCGGTTTTCGGCGAAGGGGCACGGACGCCGACTAATTTTCTGGCGAATATCTACCATTGGGGCGACAAATCCACGGAAGTTCCGCCCGGAACCGTGGCCATGCAGCCGTTCAACGTCTCGGCGACCAAGATCGAGTCTGATGCCGTCTCTAAGGAAATGGACCAGTTGTTCGGTTATCACCCGGCCGACGATGAAGGAGAGGGGGGCTTGGCCAATCGATCGCTGCCGTCGTTCAGCCAGAATGAACCGGTGCTGGATGACATCGTCGACAGTTTGACGGTCCTTTCGAGGGACATCGCCCTGAAGTATCGCGGGGGAGTGAAGATCTCCCCGCGGGTCACCCTCTTTTTCAAGGGCGGCCTGTTCTGGAAGGTGAACGACAAGTATTCGATCGGCATCAGATCATTCGACTTCGGCGTCAAGGGCCTGGTCGTGAGGATCACCTGGTAGGTCAAGCTCCGGACAGTCGGAGCTTTTTTGTCGAAGCCGTCGTCTTCGTCGACATCATCTAGGCCTTCTTCGTCTTCGCCGCTTTCGCCATGCTATAATTTCCACATGGGAATCTTTAACCGCTTCTCTTTTCGTGGCTCCCAAAAAAATCTCATTCTGGCCGGCGCAGTCATGGCGCTCGTGATCGCCGTATTTTTTGTTTTTCGCCCACAGCTTGGTGAGGCGAGTGTTGCGACTTCTTCTCAAGCCACGAATGGACAAGGCGCGACGGTGTCCGGAACCGTGGCTGGAGAAGGCGGCACGTCGCTCCGGATGCGATACAAAAACGCGTGGATCACTGAGCAGGCGACCAACACGCGCAGGGGAAGGCTGGTCACGATATCGGCCCAGAATGAGGACCGGGATCATCCTCTCGTCGATGTGATCGCTTCCACCACGATCCCGAAGATATTCAAAGTGGGGGACGAGAGCAAGATACGGGTCAGATGGAGGGATAACGGCGATCAGGATGTCTCTTTCCGCGCCTACGACACGGACCACGACGGCTACATCGACCGCCTAGAGTGGACGGTCCCTCATTTGTCGGACGAGACGTACGAGATCATATTCATCTCCAAGGCGTTTCAGCTCGACTCTAACCAGAATGTCATAGCCGACATATATCCCCAGGTCGAGGCCAAAGACGGCAACTGGGCGACGATCAATGACGGCCAATACGTGAGAGCCACCTTCAACCAGGTGCTGGACGATTCGAAGGATATCACCGTCTACGCCAGACCGACGGATCAGAGCCAACCGGCAGGGATACAGGTCTATCCCGTGTACACTGACCAGAATGGCAACCAGACCGAAGGATCGCAGATCGCCGCCTTCCCGGCGATAGACCATGAGGGTACTTACAGGATCCTGCTCACCGGACTTCCGACGCCGACCGGCGTCTTCGACCTGAAGATCGCCGGCAGCGTCGCCATCGATTGGATCGTCGACCCTCCGGGCTGGCTCTCCGGCTGGTCATACAGGAAGAAGGTAACGATATCGAACACCAATGTGGGCTCCTCTGATCTTCCGTATTTCCCTCTGCTCGTGAATATAGCCGAGACCGGAGGCGGTTCGACCAACATCGGATATAACCTGAGCGACAAGACCAATGGCTACGACATCAGGTTCACGGATTCGAGCGGAACGAGCCTGCTCCCATACGAAAGGGAAGCCTTGAGCGTCGCTTCGAATAACCTCACGGCCAAACTTTGGGTCCAAGTCCCGACCGTGAACCACCTGACCACCACGGATATCTATATCTATTACGGCAATTCCGGCCAGTCAGGGAGCGACTGGACGGCCACGACTGGCTCCGGCAACTGCAGCACCATGACAGAAGCCAAATGCACGTGGAAAGAAGGCTCTTCGCAGAACTACGACGCCGTCTGGCATTTCAAGGAAACGGGGACTAACCCGACGATCCACGACTCGACCGCTAAAGCAAACGACAGCACGGTCCAGACATGGACGCCTACGAGTGGGCCGGTCGACGGAGCGGGAGGCGATGACGGCAGCAAATGGGTCGAATTCAATGGGAGCACCGTATTTCTGACCGCCACAAACGCTCATACATCCTCCTTTTGGGTCAATGTCACGAGCTATGATACCGGAGGCCATACTTACCCGACCATATTGAACCTCAAGACGGATATCGACTATTACGCGGTCTATCTGAGCGACGTATCCGGATACGAGGGTATCAGCGCGAGCACGGTCGGGATAAATGGGTGGAGAGCTTCGGGAACGAGCGCAGCCTTAATCGGCTCCTGGAATTATATAACCGTGGTCTTCGACGGGGTGGACAGGACTAATGTGAATTCCTGGAAGATCTATGTTAACGGCGTCTCCAAATCGCTGACGACGGCGGGAGGATGGAACACTATATCGGACAACATAATCTACACCGACGACAAATCCACCGCGGACACGCTTTATGGCACCATCGACGAATTGCGAGTCGCGTCTATCGCTCGCTCTGTCGGCTGGATAAATTTCGAATATTGCAACATGATGTCGACCGCGAGCGGGACTTGCAGCGGGACGAACGAGCTCACCTTCGGCAGCCAAGACACGGGCGGCACGGACAGATACTGGATCGGCGGTACCGGCAACTGGTCGGATACCAGCCATTGGGCGAACGCGTCCGGCGGGGGAGGGGGATACAGCGTTCCAGACTCGACCACCAACGTGCACTTCGATTCCGCTTCCGGAGGAGGAACCGCGACTGTGGATGTCGCGGCTTCCGCGGCGAATTTCACGATGGATACCGGGAACACGACCAACGTCACCCTAGGGAATACCTTGACCGCCTCGGGCAATTTTACGATAACGGCCGGCACCTTCGATGTCTCCTCCGGAAATTATGCCCTGAGCGTCGCAGGTAATTGGTCCAATGCCGGGACTTTCACGGCAAGATCAGGCACAACGACTTTTAGCGGCGCCGCTGCCGAGACGCTCGCCGGCTCGATGGTGGGTGGGAACGCGTTTAACAACATCGCTTTTAGCGGGGCCGGCACTAAATCCTTTTCGAACAACGCCTCGACGACCAATGTGACCATCCAGGCCGGTTCGGGAGCGGTGACGGCTCCGTCCGGGCTCTGGTCCGTATCCGGCTACTGGAACAACGGCGCCACCTTCTCGCAGACCGCCGGAACGGTCGATTTCAACTCATCGGGACCGCAATCGATCTCTGGCTCTAATACCTGGTTCGGCCTGTCGGTCTCCGGCACGACCGCCCGCACTGTATCGTTCCAGAGCGGGGCCATCCAGACAATATCCGGGAACGGCTCACTGACGTTCATGGGAGCACCGAGCCAGACGCTCTTGCTCTCGCCGATCACTCCAGGGAGCGCCTGGAAATTGGCCGTGTCGACAACCAACGTGACCCAATCGGTCACTTACACCTCGCCGTCATACTCGGACGCGTCGGGCTCGTCGAACTACAACCAGACGGTGTACGCGACTGGCGCTGGAGACAGCGACGGCGGCAACAACACGAACTGGTCATTCGGCGTATATTCGGTCACGATAACGAGCAGCGGGGTCATCTCGTACGGCTATGTGACCTTGAGCACCTCATCGACGACCCTGGGCAGCGCCTACACCCAGGTCGCGAAGAATGACGGTGCCGTGAACGAAAGATTGAACGTCAAATCGAGCGACGCCACCGGCGGAACAGGATGGACGCTCGCTTCAATCATAGGGACGAACCAGTACACCCACGAATTTTCCACGACTACGGGATCGACCTGGACGCTCCTGCCGGACAGCTCGACCTATGTCACCGCCGACCCGGCCGTCGCGCCGAGCGGGACGACGAATTTCGATTTCCGGGTGACAGTGCCCAGCACGTCGGATTACCAGCAAAAATCCATCACTATCACCATCCAAGCGGCTGCGCCATGATCGTCATGAGAACAGGTATGTGGATATCTTCTCGTTATCATATGATCCCCGGATAAGCTATACTGTATGCGCGTTACAGGGATACTATATTTATTCGATCGATTAATACAAAACATAATATATGAAACAGGATTCTCTTTTGTCTCATAAGACGTCCCAGTCTTGGCATTATGCCCTGGCGTCCCTCGTGGCCCTGGCTCTTCTCTCATGGAATATCGCCATGGCTGGTAGCACGGCCACCGTCGCGGCGACGGTCACCGCGCAGCTCTTAAACATCTCCGTCGCGCCCGGGACCATCGCTTATGGCTCGGTTCCGCTGAATACGGCTACCACCACGGTGAACCACGGCTATCAGCAGACAGTGACAAACAGCGGTTCGACTATCCAGCTCAACGTGAAGTCGAGCGACGCGACCAATGGAACGTCGTGGACGCTTGCTTCTTCCCCGGGATCCGACACATACGAGCATCAGGTCTCCACGACGACAGGATCGACCTATATGATAATGCCGAACAGCTCGACCTATATCACCGCCTCATCGACCATGACGACCGGCGTGACCAATACGCAGAAGCTGGACTTCCAGCTGACTACGCCGACCGCCTCGACGGATTTCCTCCAAAAGTCGATCACTATCACGGTCCAAGCGGCCGCTATCTAGGACATTCGTTTGGAGAATATCGCATGCTCCATATCGCGGCTGTCCGTATCGTAATGCCATAAAAAAATGAAACCATCCAAGCGCGTCGCAATATTCTCTTTTGTTCTGTCGGCATTCCTCCTGCTCAGTGCTTTCTTGACAGCTTCCTATGCGGAGGCGAGGATCGGCGTGGGCATGGGCTCGAGCGAGATACGCATAACTGACTCGGTGAAACCCGGCGGCATATACAAGCTCCCGACCCTGCGCATCTTCAATACGGGCGACGAGACGACTACCTACGGCATGGACGTCAGCTATCACGAGGATTACAAACAGATCCGGCCGGCGCCGGGATGGTTCACTTTCAGTCCCACCACCTTCACTCTCGATGCCGGGAAAAGCCAGGACGTCTCGATCACCATGGTCGTTCCCGTCAAGGCGGTACCGGGCGATTATTTCGCTTTCCTCGAGGGCGGTCCGGTCTCGAGCAACAAGCCCGGCACCACCGTCGGCGTGGCCGTCGCGGCAAAATTGTTCTTCACCGTGGCGCCCGCGAACATCTTCCAGGCAGCCTTATATAGGATATCTTCGTTCTTCTCGGCATACTCGCCGTGGACATGGATAGTCTTGGGCCTCGTCCTGTGCGCCGTCGTCGTGTATCTATTCAGGAGATTCTTCTCGCTAAGCTTTGCCGTGCGGAAGAGATAGAAAAAAGTGGCCAACAAGAACCTGCGCATCGCGCTAGTCTCTGCCTTAACGGTCAGTGCCGTACTTTTCGCGGGGAAGGCCCTTGCGGTCGACATCACTGCCACAGTAAGTCTGGGCGTTTTCGTCCCAGGCCAACCATCCAATCTGGCGGCGACCATCGGAGACAAGAGCGTCGAGCTGTCGTGGTCGCCGCCGTCGAACGGCGGATCGGCCATAACCGATTATATAGTCGAATACAGGCTCTCGTTGGGCGGCAGCTGGTCTTCGTTCGATGTCGGTTCCGGCGGTGATACGTCGGCGACCTTGACCGGCTTGTCCAACGATAATTCATACGACTTTCGCGTCTCCGCCGTAAACGCCATAGGCCAGGGTCCGCCATCGCCTGTAGTGAGCGCCACGCCCGGACCGCCCGCTCAGGTCATCGTCCAGAGCTTCCTCGATCTCTATGTGCCGAGCATAGGGACGAATGTGCGCATAACTAACGAAGGGCTGACAGCTTATGAATACAACTATACTTGGTGCGTGACCGACTCAGACACGAACCTGTGCGGCGGAGGCGACGATGTCTTCGACTCTACGGCCGCCAAATGGATCGATCCAGGACAGAACTACGATACGACGTTGAATTCCACCGTACCGTCTCCGGGGAACTATTGGTTCCATGTCGCCGTGCAGTACGGCTCTGACTCCTCGCAAGCAAGCCAGTCTTTTACAGCTGTTACGGAAACCACGCCTCCGCCGCCACCGCCACCACCGGGTGGTGGAGGGGGCGGCGGAAGTGGAGGAGCTCCGGCTTGCGTCGGCGCAGATTTCAACCATGACGGCAGGGTGGATTCGGTGGATTTCTCGATAATGCTCGCCTACTGGGGAACTTCCGGACCGATCAATAATCCTTGCGTGGACATAAACGGCGACAAAAAGATCGATTCCGTGGACTTCTCGATCCTGCTCTACCAATGGGGCAGGAGCCCTATCCCTTTTAAATAGAACGCCATGCGCAGGATATCTTTATCGGATCTGATATTCGGGATAGCGATCGGATCTTTGGCGCTCTTGCCGCGCGGCGTATCTGCTGCAGAGTTGAGCTTCAAACTGATCTCTGATGATGCCGCCGGCAACGGAGCGGCCGTCGTCGAGGCCCGTATCGACTCACAAGAGAAGGACATAAACGCGATCGACGGCATAATCAGCCTCGTGGGCACGGGAAAGACGGATATATCGTCGGTCGGGATAGAGACCGGAGGGTCGGTATTGACGTTCTGGCCGGTCCCGCCGCAGTATTCTCCGACCGAAAAAGTCATCCGCTTCACCGGGGGAGTGCCGAACGGCTTCGATCGCGAGGGACCTCTCTTCCGCATGCATATCTTCACGTCCTCGCCTGGCGACGTGACCATCTCGTGGATCGGCGGCTCCGCCTATCTTAATGACGGCAAGGGCACTAGAGAGGGCATATACGCCAAATCCATCGTTGTGTCACTCGCCCCGCAAAACCAGAGCACATCTAACGGGTATTCTTACGACAAGACGCCGCCGAATTTCGATTCTGTCCTCGTCGGACGAGATCCGAACACGTACGGCGGAAGATATTTCGTGAGCTTCCACGCGATCGACGACATCTCCGGCGTAGCCCGATACGAAGTCAGGGAAGGACAGGCCGTGACGAGCGTCGCGAACGGAGTCTATGTGTTCAAAGACCAGACCATGGCGACGCCGGTCTTCATCACGGCGTATGATCAGGCGGGGAACAGCAAGACGGTGACCGTCGGATCGCCATCCAACCGGCCGAAAGACATCATGATTACGGCATTATTCGCGGTCATCCTAATCATCCTTTTCGCCGTATTCAGATACGGACATAAAAGAGCCGCCAAGAGATAGGATAGCGGAGCTTTCGGTGGCGTCGTGATCGTAAACGATCACGACATCCTACCGAAATATAGTCACTTCGTTCCTTATTTCGGTGGACCTAGGGGGAGTCGAACCCCCGCCTCGGCAATGCGAATGCCGCGTAATACCACTTTACTATAGGCCCCAGCGAGGTGCGAAATGAATATACCATGTCCATTCCGTCCGAGCGACAGGCCTATATGAGCTAAGCGATCATAGGCCCGGCCGCCGCCTGCGGGTGCTTCTTGGCGGCTCTTTCAATGTCGGGGCGCCGAGAATCGAACTCGGACCTCACGCACCCGAAGCGTGTATACTACCACTATACTACGCCCCGTGTGGACCATACCGGACTCGAACCGGTCACCTCACCCATGCCATGGGTGCGCTCTACCAGATGAGCTAATGGCCCGTCATTCTGGCGCCTCCACTCTATCATAATTTGATGATTTTTCAAGAATGCCGTAAGCTTGGGGACGTGCCGACCGATCGGCTCGCGATTCCGGGCTGTAGTATAGTGGTAGTATACATCCATGGGGTGGATGCGGTCCGGGTTCGATTCCCGGCAGCCCGACCAGTGCGATTCGTTGGCGTGAATTATCAGCACCCTTAGCTCAGTCGGCTAGAGCGCGCCCTTCACACGGGCGAGGTCGCAGGTTCGAGCCCTGCAGGGTGCACAACAAAAATAGGGGGAAATAAAAAAGCGGCGCGGGCCGCTTGGTTCCTTATAGGAAGAATCAGAAGATCAAGAACAATATAAGCGAGAGGGTAGCTACAACGCCGACGAGGATGATGGTGGCGTTCCGCGACTTCCCGTACGCTTCGAGCTCCAGATCTCTGCCCGGCGACGGCATCTTGAGCATGGGGACTATCTCATCGAGCATCAGGCCGAAGCCGAGACCGACCAGGCCGATCGAGGCTGCGTTCCTCCAGCCGAAGACGAGCATGAATGCAGAGATCATGGCTAGCAGGAATCCCCAGTGGCCGTGATGGATATTGAGGCCGCTCTTCTCGCGAAGCGGCGTCCTGTCGAACGACGATCGCTTAATATTGAATTTGGTTCGCTGGTAGATCGTCGGCATGATCAACAACATCACGAAGACCGCGAATTGCAAGTTTGTCAGAGTTTTCATTGTTCAACATTCGGTTGTGTGTTCTAACAGTGATGTTAGCATAAGAAACCAGTTTGTCATCCCGTGATGAGCTTGCACCAACTGGGCTGTTTACGCTAGTATATCCGTCATGGAAATGTTCGGCGACGCCATCGGGGCGCTTTTTAAGTTATGGGAAGAGATGTTCCTCGTCATTCTTGCCGTCCTGCCGAAAGCCTTCAAACTCGTCCTGTGGGTTCTCCTCGCCGCCGTCATCCTGCCGTGCGTCTTCGTGGCCGGCAACATATACCCGAAGTGGGTGGAGTGGGGCGAAGATTTCTAGTACAATGACCGTATGAGCCAGACCCAAGGGAAAGCCGCCGCTTCGGCCGCTCTCCATCCGACCATCTTCGTCATCTTCGGCGTGACGGGCGACCTTGCCGGCCGCAAGCTCATCCCGGCTCTCCTAGGCCTTTTCTCCAAAAGGATGCTGCCTCAGCGCTTCGCCGTCATCGGCTTCTCCCGCCGGCCGTTCTCGAGAGAGGAGTTCCGCGAACTCATCCGGGAGAAGATGGGCGTCAAGCCGGGCGAATTCAGGGAAGAGGACGTGAAGCATTTCCTGGATCACATGTCGTACGAGCAGGGCTTGTTCGACGAGCCGGCAGCTTATGAACGGCTGTCGGCCCACGTCAAGGCGATCGACGACCGCTGGGGCCAATGCTCGAACAAGCTGTTCCATCTGGCCGTGCCGCCGAGCCTCTACGAAGGCATCCTGAGGCGCCTGTCAGAATCGGGCCTGACCGAGACGTGCGCCGACGAGACCGGCTGGACCAGGATACTCATCGAGAAGCCTTTCGGCCGCGACCTGCCGACGGCCCAGGCCCTGGACAAGCTCCTGGGCAAGCTCTTCGAAGAGGAGCAGATCTTCCGCATCGACCATTACCTCGCCAAGGAATCATTGCAGAACATCCTGGCCTTCCGCTTCAACAACTCGCTGTTCGAGCCTATCTGGCGCCGAGATTTCATCGACAAGATCCACATCAAGCTCTTCGACGGAAGCGGCGTGGAAGAGCGGGGCGACACCTACGACGCCATGGGCGCTCTTAAGGATGTCGGCCAGAACCACATGCTGATGATGCTCTCGGCCATGACCATGGACAAGCCGAAGTCGTTCTCCGGCGCCGACATCCGGGCCGAGCGCGCCCGCGTCCTAAGTAAGCTCAGGGTCGCCACAGACCGGTCGGCGAAAAAGTGTTCGGTGAGAGGGCAATATTCCGGCTACCAGGCCGAGCCGGGTGTCTCGAAGCAATCGGAGACGGAGACTTATTTCCGCGTCAAGTCTTACATCAGCTCCTTCCGCTGGAAAAAAGTGCCGCTCTATCTCGAGTCCGGCAAGGGCCTCTCGGAGACCAAGACCGAGATCGACGTCTATTTCAAGGGCGGCAAGAACGAGAACGAGCAGAACATCCTGACTTTCCGCATCCAGCCGGACGAGGGCATCAAGATCAAGTTCTTCGTCAAGACGCCGGGCCATGAATTCAGGGTCGAGCCGAAGACCTTGAAGTTCAAGTACGCCGACGTGCCAGCCGCCAACTGGCAGTCCATGCCCAACGACTATGAGCGCCTGATCCACGATGCTTTCATCGGCGACCAAACCTTGTTCGCCTCGACCGAAGAGATCCTGGCCTCATGGAAATTCATCGAAGCCGTCCTCACGAGCTGGGAGGGCCTGCCGCTAATCAAATACGGAAGGGGAGCGAGGGAAGTGGGGTAAAGGAAAAGCCCGCTCCAGTGAAGGTGCGGGCTTGTAAATGCTCGTCTCGTCAGTCGCTTACCTCATCATCTTCAGCGTTTCTTCAATGAGGAACGCTGCGATAAACGCGGTGAGCATGATCGCAGGCAAGTACCTGAGGGCCATGCTCGGCGGGCCCTTCCATTCGCCCGGGGGAGCCTTCAGCCCCTTGCTCACACTGACGAGGATGAACGCCACCCCGGCCACGAACGAGCAGAAGCTCAACAATTCGGTCAGACGGATGTAGGGCAGGGCTTTCGCTACCCCCAGCGGCTCACAGAGGATGTAGCCAAATCCCCAGAAAGAGAGGATGACACCACCCACTCCGAGGAAGAGACAAATATCCGAGATGATGTTTTTGGTCTTGTTATTCATTGGTTAAGTCTGGTTTGAAAGGCGATAATCCGCTCGGCGCAATGCCGGCAAGTCGATTATTTCCTTTCTGCCAAACTCAACCTGAATACCTGATCTCAATGTGCTTTTACCCTTATATTATACACCATAATATACCTACTTGTCAAGCTCTATTAAACGCCTCAAAATAATGCTAATTTAGCCGTATGTCTCTCTCTATCGGCATAGTTGGCTTGCCGAATGTCGGAAAATCGACGCTATTCAACGCGCTCACGAAAAAGTCGGTGCCGGCGGAGAATTATCCTTTCTGCACCATAGACCCGTCGGTCGGTGTGGTGGCCGTGCCCGACGAGCGACTCGGCAAGCTCTCGGCATTCTCGAAGTCCGAAAAGACCATTCCGGCGGCGGTCGAATTCACGGACATCGCCGGCCTGGTCAAGGGCGCCTCGGAAGGCGAGGGCCTCGGCAACCAGTTCCTGTCGCACATCCGCGAGACCGATGCCATCGCCGAGGTCGTGCGCATCTTCGAGGACGAGAACGTCATCCATGTGCACGGCAAGATCGACCCCCTGAAAGACATAGAAGTCGTCAACCTGGAATTGATCATGGCTGATATGCAGACCATCGCCAAGAGGAAGAATTCCATCGGCAAAGAGGTCAAGGCCGGCAAGAAGGAGGCCGTCATTGAGGCCGGGCTATTGGAAAAACTCGAACCGGCCCTTCAGGCCGGCAAATTGGCTTCAATGGTCAAAACGACCGAGTTCGAAGCGCCTTTCTTGAAACAATTGTGTTTGATAACCGCCAAGCCGATCCTGTACGTCCTGAACAAGAAGGCCGGCGCGAAGAATCTGGACGAATTGAAAGACGGAAGATGGAACAGGCTCATGGAGCTTTTAAAATCAACGAATGCCGGCTATGTGATAGTGGACGCCGGCATCGAACAGGAATTGAAAGACCTGGAAGAATCTGACAAGAAGGAGATGCGGGAAGGGCTTGGCTCGCATGACGACGGAGTCAACGACCTCATCCGCAAGGGTTATGACCTGCTTGGCCTCATCACTTACTTCACGACTGGGACCGACGAGACGCGAGCCTGGACGATCAAGGGCGGCTGGACTGCCCCGGAAGCCGGCACCGCCATTCACACCGACTTCAAGGATAAATTCGTGCGGGCCGAAGTCATTCAATGGCAAGAGCTCCTCAACGTAGGCTCTTACGCCGCTGCCCGCGAGAAGGGCCTGATCAGGACGGAAGGGAAAGAATACGTCGTCAAGGACGGCGACGTCATCGAATTCAAGATATAGCCGGCAAGTGCTATGATGATGCGTATGAATAACAAGCTCCCGGCATACGACCCGGCCAAGATAGAGAAGAAGTGGCAGAAGAAGTGGGCCGCTTCGAAGCTGTACCGCTCCGAAGAGACGGCCGGCAAGAAGAAGGCTTATATCCTGGACATGTTCCCGTATCCGTCCGGCGAAGGCCTTCACGTCGGTCATCCCAAAGGCTACATCGCCACGGATATTGTCTCGCGCATGAGGCGCATGCAGGGCCTGAACGTCCTGCATCCCATGGGCTTCGACGCTTTCGGCCTGCCGGCGGAGAATTACGCCCTGAAGATGAAGACCAATCCCATGATCGGCGTAGCCAAGAACGTCGAGCGCTTCAAGGAACAGCTGGAGATCCTCGGCTTCGATTATGATTGGTCGCGGGAGATCAATACGACCGACCCGGAGTATTACAAGTGGACGCAATGGATCTTCTTGCGATTATTCAAGAAGGGCCTGGCCTACGAATCGTACGAGCCGATCAACTGGTGCCCGTCGTGCAAGACGGGACTCGCCAATGAGGACGTCGAGGGCAGCCGGTGCGAGCGCTGCGGCACGCCGGTCGAGAAGAAGCCGATGAGGCAGTGGGTGCTCAAGATCACCGACTACGCAGACAAGCTTCTGCGCGATCTCGACGCGAAAGGCCCGGACAGCAAGCCGCTCATCGAATGGCCGGAGTCCATCAAGGAATTACAGAGAAACTGGATAGGCCGGAGCGAGGGGGCGCTCCTCACGTTCAAGGTGAAGGGCGGCGGACGGGCGATCGACGTCTTCACCACGAGGCCGGACACTTTGTTCGGCGTGACTTACATGGTCGTCGCCCCAGAACACAAGCTGGTGAAAGAGCTTTTGCCGTCCGTCGAGAACAAGAAGGAAGTAGAGAGTTATATCGCCAAGGCCGCGATCGCCACGGAGATCGAGCGGACGGACATGACCAAGGATAAGACCGGCGTCGAATTGAGGGGCGTCAAGGCGGTGAATCCCGCCAACAATGAGGAAGTGCCGGTATGGATCGCCGACTACGTTCTGGCCGATTACGGCACCGGCGCCGTCATGGCCGTGCCGGCACACGATGATAGGGATTACGCTTTCGCCAAGAAGTTCGGGCTGGCTATACGGGAAGTCATCGCGGGAGGGGATATCAACAAGACCGCGTACATCGAAGACGGTCGACTGGTCAATTCCGGCAAGTTCGACGGCAAGGATTCGCAAGCCGTGATGAAAGAGATCACGGGCTTCGCCCACGGCAAATGGGTGACGAAATACAAGCTCCGCGACTGGGTCTTCTCGCGCCAGAGGTATTGGGGCGAGCCGATCCCGATCATCCATTGCGAGAAGTGCGGCGCGGTGCCCGTGCCCGAAGAAGACCTGCCGGTCAAATTGCCTAAGGTGAAATACTATGAGCCTACGGGGACGGGGGAATCACCTCTGGCCGCTATCGATAAGTGGGTGAATGTGAAGTGCCCCAAGTGCGGCGGCAAAGGAAAGCGCGAGACCAACACCATGCCGCAATGGGCCGGCTCGAGCTGGTACTATTTGCGATACGAGGACCCGAAGAATGACAAGGCGCTCGTCGACCTCGAAAAAGAGAAGTATTGGTCGCCTGTCGATTTGTATGTTGGTGGCGCCGAGCACGCCACCCGCCATTTGATCTACGCCCGCTTCTGGCACAAATTCTTGTATGACATCGGCGCGGTCTCGACCATCGAGCCGTTCACCAGATTGCAGTCTGTCGGCCTCATCATGGGCGAGGACGGCCGGAAGATGTCCAAGCGCTTCGGCAACATCGTCAACCCGGACGACATCGTCAAGACTTACGGCGCCGACACCATGCGCCTCTATGAGATGTTCATGGGGCCGTTCGATCAGCAGATCTCTTGGAACACCTCGAGCATGGTCGGAGCGCGGCGGTTCATCGAGCGGGTGTGGAAATTAAGAGAGAAAGCCGCCGAAGTTGGAGCTTCCGACCGGATCATTCACAAGACCGTCAAGAAGGTCACTGAGGACATAGAGAACCTCCGTTTCAACACTGCCATCAGCGCTCTGATGATAGCCCTGAACGAACTGGATAAAGGCAAGTCGATCGCCAGAAAAGACTTTGAATCATATTTGAAGCTACTGGCTCCGTTCGCTCCTCACGTCGCCGAAGAGCTGTGGATATCTCTCGGCAACAAGAAGTCGATCCATGTATCCGAATGGCCGAAATTCGATCCTGCCATGGTCAAGGACTCGAATGCGTCGATAGTCGTCCAGATAAACGGCAGAGTCCGCGGATCCTTCGAGTCGGAGCGCGGGAAGGGGAAGGAATGGCTGGAGAACACGGCAAAAACCCTTCCGGAGGCCAAAAAATGGCTCGAGGGCAAGAAGATCAAGCGGATCGTGGTCGTGCCGGACAAATTGGTCAATGTCGTGACGGAATCTTGACAAATCATAGATATGAAGGTAATATGAAAAAACCCTGATTTTGACCGATTTTCAGCAAATCCACACATAATTGACTTTATTACAAGCAGGTGATAGAAATAACATAACAACACCCACCATGGCCACCGCCGTCGTCTCATTCAAACCAAAACAAGTCGTCAAGCGCCTGCTTTCGAGCCTGCCTGATCGCGCCCGCGAGATCATCGTCTATCGCTACGGCCTCGGCTCGGACGACAAACGCATGACCCTGGACGCCATCGGCAAAAAATACGGCATCACCAGGGAACGCGTCAGGCAAGTCGAGAATTACGCTCTCGGCGTCGTCCGCAAATCGCAGGAATATGCCCGCGAGAAAGCGGCCTTCGCGGAGATGGAGACTCTGCTGCACTCGCTCGGCGGGGTAGTGGTGGAAGAAGACTTCCTCGGCCACGTCTCCAAAGACAAGAGCCTGCAGAATCACGTCCACTTCCTCTTGGTCGTGGGCGAGCCTTTCAAGAAGCGCAAGGAAGACGAGGATTTCCGCCACCGCTGGCACGTCAACGAGGAGCTCGCCAAGAAGGTCGAAGAGGCTCTGAAGAAGCTGTACGCCGGCCTCTCCACCGAAGCCCTTCTACCGGAGTCGGAGATGGTCAACCGGCTCCTCACTCACCTCGAAGACGTCTCCGAGCGCTACAAGAACCAGGAGATCATCAAGCGCTGGCTTTCCATCTCCAAGAAGGTCGGCCGTAACAGCCTGGGCGATTGGGGTCTCACCCATTCCTCGAACATCCGCACCAAGGGCGTGCGCGACTACGCATTCCTGGCTATCCGGAAGCACGGTTCGCCGATCCATTTTCGCGACGTGGCCAAGCAGATCGAGAAGCTTTTCAACAAGAAAGCCCACGTGGCCACCACCCATAACGAGCTCATCAAGGACAAGCGCTTCGTCCTGGTCGGCCGCGGCCTCTACGCCCTGGCCGAGTGGGGCTATGCGCCCGGCGTCGTCCGTGACGTCATCAAGAATATCCTGGAGAAGAACGGGCCGCTTTCGAAGGAGGACGTCATCGCCAAGGTCCTGAAAGAGCGCTACGTCAAAGAGAACACCATCGCCGTCAATCTGCAGAACCCGAAATATTTCAAGCACGACAAGGACGGCAGATACGCCATCGCGGCATAGGAAACTTTGTTATAATAGGGCCATGACATACGCCGATATCGTCCGGCTCCTCGTTGGGAGCTTCCGATCTTCGCTCTGGCCGTCTACCCTGAATCATCTTATCTACGTCTCGCCGATCGTCCTGGCTATATGCCTGGGCGCGATCTTCTGGCACGTCTGGGTCCGTTATGTCCGGCTCAAGCGATTCCTCGGCTCGAAATACACGGTGCTGGAGCTTCGGCTGCCGAAAGACACCTACAAGTCGCCGCTCGCCATGGAGACCGTCCTGCACGCTATCCACAGCACTTCCGACGGCACCGCATACGACCAATACTGGAAGGGCAAGGTGAGAACTTGGTATTCGCTGGAGATCGTGTCCTTCGAGGGCCAGGTTAAATTCATGATATGGACCGAGGACGGCCGCAAGGCCAATCTGATGTCGGCCTTGTACGCGCAATATCCTGGCGTGGAGATATACGAACGGGATGATTACGCCAAGGCGGTCCAATTCGATCCAGAGAAGATAAAGATCTGGGCCGCTGAGTTCGAATTCACTAAGCCAGACCCGTATCCCATCAAGACGTACGTGGATTTCGGCCTCGGCGACGATCCCAAGGAGGAATTTAAGGTGGATCCGCTGACGCACATAATCGAATGGATGGGGAGCCTAGGCCCGAACGAGGAAGTCTGGTTCCAATTCATCATCCGGGCCCACAAGAAGGACGCCCGGAAGCCCGGCCACATCTTCAAGAAGACCGACCGCTGGAAAGACCAGGCGGAGGAGGAAGTGAACACGATCTTGATGCGCAAAAAGGGCACCAAGACGGCCGCAGGAGAGCCGGATCCTGATACCGGCTATACCAAGATGCCCATCATATCCAAGGGCGAGCAGGAGATCGTGGCGGCCCTGGAACGTAGCGTGACCAAGCTCCCGTTCGACGTCTGCGTGCGCACCTTGTACATCGCCGAAAAGGAAGCTTTTGACACGGCTTTCGGCGCCGGCGGGTGCATCTCCTGCATGAAGCAATTCAATACCGAGCACCTGAACGGCTTCAGGCCGAACGGCAAGATATACCACAACAGGCTATCCGGCGTGCCGTGGGAAGACTACAAAGGCCTCCGGGAGAACCGCTTCAGCCGGCAGGCGCTCATGGCTTACCGCCGGCGTTCGGCTTTCTATCCGCCGTACAAGACGAGAACCTTGGTCTTGAATACCGAGGAGCTCGCGACTATATACCACCTGCCCGGCTCCGTGTCCGCCACACCGGGCCTCGAGCGCGTGCCTTCGAAGAAGGCCCAGGCACCGACCAATCTGCCGGTGTAACATGGAACAGCATTTCATCGATCCGTCGCGCCCGATCGCCGCGCCATCTTCGGGCTTTTCCCGCACGGCCTGGGCCGTCTGCCTCGTCGTCGCGTTCGCCGCCGTCTCGGGCGGCATCATCGTCCTGGATTCGGCCGCTCCGGCCGATTTTCCGAGCGGCACGGTCGTATCCATAGAGAACGGCCTCACCCTCGACCAGACCGCCGGCCTCTTAGCGGCCAAGGGGATCATCCGTTCCGCCTTCCTGTACAAGGTCTATTCGGTCTTCCTCGAGGGGGGCACCACCGGCGTCAAGACCGGCGATTATCTCTTCGACGCTCCCCAGTCCGCTCTACGCGTGGCATATCGGACGGCGCGTGGTCTTGAAGGGTTTCCGACGGTGAAAGTGACCATACCGGAGGGCAGCGATTCGACGGACATGGCTGGGGTGATATCCAAAGCCATCCCCGGTTTCGACGCCGCCGGCTGGAAGAAGCTGGCCGCGCCCGAAGAAGGATACCTCTTTCCGGATACGTACCTTTGGGCCGTCAATATCAAACCTGACCAGGCCGTCGCCGACATGAGGGGGGTCTTCGACACCAAAATCCGATCTATCGGCAATGACCTGTCCGCCTTCGGCAAGCCATTGAAAGACGTCGTGGCCATGGCCTCGATCATCGAAAAAGAAGCGACTTCGAGCGCCGACCGGCGCATCGTCGCCGGCATCCTCTGGAAGCGCCTCTCGATCGGCATGGCTCTACAGGTCGACCCGCCGTTCTATTATTTCCTGGATAAGCGTCCGGACCAGTTGACGCTCGACGATCTGAAGATCGAATCGCCTTATAATCTCTATCTGCATACGGGGTTGCCGCCGACGCCGATAGACAGCCCGGGCCTGGATGCCATCATCGATACTATCCATTCTTCTACGACGACCCCATACTGGTTCTATCTCTCCGGTAAAGACGGCTCTATGCATTACGCCACTGATCTGGACGGACACAACGCCAATAAAGCAAAATATCTGAATTGAGAGCTTCCCCGGGAAAAACCAATAAAAACGTATTCGTCGGCATGTCCGGCGGAGTGGATTCATCCGTCTCGGCGGCCCTGCTCAAAAAGGCCGGCAACGATGTTACCGGCGTCTTCATGAAGGTCTGGCAGCCGGATTGGCTCGAGTGCGATTGGAAAGAAGAACGGCTGGACGCCATGCGCGCGGCGGCTCACATCGGCATCCCGTTCGTGACGCTCGACCTCCAAAAAGAATACAAGGAAGGCGTCATCGATTACATGATCTCAGAATACAAGGCCGGCCGGACGCCGAATCCTGACGTCGCGTGCAACAGGGAAGTGAAGTTCGGCGCTTTCTGGAAGTGGGCCAAAGGACAAGGCGCCGATCTTATCGCCACAGGGCATTATGCCAGGAATAAGGATGATCGCCTGTTCGTCTCAAAAGACACGAACAAGGACCAGACTTATTTTCTCTGGACGCTGACTAAGGATGATCTGAAACATATCCTATTCCCGATCGGCGGCATGACCAAGCCGGAGGTGCGTAAGCTCGCCAAAGATCTCAAATTGCCTAACGCCGACAAGAAAGACAGCCAGGGCCTCTGCTTCATCGGTAAGGTCGATCTGAAGGGATTCCTAAGACATTACATCAGGGCCGAACCGGGCGAAGTATTGAGTGAAAACGGAGAGGTCATCGGCAAGCATCCCGGCGCTTTGCTGTTCACGATAGGCGAGCGCCGCGGCTTCACCATCACCAAGAAGACGCCGGCCGACGCGCCGTATTTTGTAATCGGAAAAGATGTCGAGCACAACATCATCACGGTCTCGAATAAGAGCGCGGACAATTCATTATCCGGCGCAAAGAAGGTCGTTGAGATTTCCAGGATTAATTGGATATCGGGCGCGCCGGAGCCTGGCAGGCCGCTTAAGGCCAGGAGCCGCTATCGCGAGACTCTTCAGGGCGCAAAAGCCTCTTCGACGAGCGGCGATAAGGCTACGATAGAATTCGACGAGCCGCAGAGCACTTTGACGCCCGGCCAGTCGCTGGTCATATACGACGGCGGCGAATGCCTGGGCGGCGGAATCATTGTATAATCCTTCGCATGGACCGCCCCATCTCCGTCACCAAGTCCGACGGCACCAAACAGCTCTTCGACGAGGAGAAGCTCGTCAATTCTCTGAGGCGCGTCGGGGCTTCGGCCGGAGCCATCGATGAGATCACGGATGAGATAGAGAAGGAGATGTGGGACGGCATGCCGACCACCGACATCTACAGCCGAGCCTTCAACCTCCTCAAGAAGCACCATCATCCGACGGCGGTCAAATATTCGGTCCGCCGGGCCCTGTTCGAGCTCGGGCCGGACGGCTTCCCGTTCGAGAAGTTCGTGGCGCGCATCTTCAGGCTCTGGGGCTACGAGGCGGTGACCGATCAGACGCTCACGGGCACGTGCGTCGAGCATGAGGTCGACGTGGTGGCCTGGAAAGGGGACGAGCTTGCCATGGCCGAAGCCAAGTTCCACAATGTTTTCGGCCTGAAATCCGATCTGAAAGTGGCCCTCTACGTCAAGGCCAGGTTCGACGATCTCACCGAGACGATCTTCGATTTCGGCGGCCGGGAGCGCAAACTCTCGCCAACCGGGCATTATCTTGTGACCAATACCAAGTTCACCGACTCGGCCGTGAAGTACGGCGAATGCAAGGATTTGAAGATGATCGGCTGGAACTATCCGGCGAAAGGCAGCCTACACAAGATCATCGAGGAGAACGGCTTGCATCCCGTCACCTGCCTGACCTCGCTCTCGCATCAGGAGAAAAGGGACGTCATCGGCCGCGGCGTCCTGACTTGCGTCGATCTCATAGGGACCCCCGCCGTTCTGAAAGACGCTGGCGTGAAGGGCGAAGCGGCTGAAAAAGTCCTGACCGAAGCCGAGCTTATCGTCGAACAGGCGAAGTAATCCCATCATGGCCAAATACGACGAGATGAAGAAGATCCGCGACGAGCTTCTCAACTTCAAGGATTCGCCGCTTTACGAGTACCGCACGGGGAGCGGGTTCTTCCCGGTCATCGGCGAAGGCAGCCACGACGCCAAGATCATGTTCGTCGGCGAAGCCCCCGGCCTGAACGAGGCCAGGACGGGCCGGCCTTTCTGCGGAGCGGCGGGCAAGCTCCTGGACGAGCTCATCGCCGGCATCGGCCTGAAGCGGGGAGAGGTCTACATCACCAACGTCGTCAAGGATCGGCCGCCGGAGAACCGCGATCCGACGCCGGAAGAGATAGAGCTGTACGCCCCGTTCCTGGACCGGCAGATCGAGATTATCCAGCCGAGGGTCGTCGCCACCCTGGGGCGTTATTCGATGAATTACGTCATGAGGAAGTTCGGCCTCGACTTCGAGCTCGAGCCGATCGGCAAGATCCACGGTAAGTCGTTCGATGCCACGGCTTCATATGGCCCGCTATCGATAGTCACCCTGTACCATCCGGCTGCCGCGCTATACAACGGCTCCATGCGCGAGATCATGAAGAACGATTTCGAGATTTTGAAGAAGTTCGAGTGAGACGCTTGACAGAATTACATTATATATGCTACACTTTAAGCAAGCTTAAATGTGGGGAAGGTAACTAATAAGGTTGCCAGGTGGGAAGGTAAACCCACTGTCCATAAAAAAGCGAAAGGGGGGTCCTAAAGGCTTTCCCCATAGAATTCCCCCCGGCAGGCGCGTCTGTCGGGGTTTTCTTTTAAAAAATCGGATTAAATCGTGGCTGAATGATTGATTATCTGCTATATTTCTCGCATGAATTCAGCTGAGATCCGCAGGCGATTCCTGGCCTTCTTCGAAAAGCGCGGCCATGCGGTCATCCCGTCGGCCTCATTGGTAACTTCCGACGAGAAGGGGGTAACGAACCCGACTCTTTTCAACACGGCCGGCATGCAGCCCTTGATCCCGTTCCTTTTGGGCAAACCGCATCCCCTTGGTAATCGCCTTGTCGACATCCAGAAATGCTTGCGTACCGTCGATCTCGACGACGTCGGCGACGCCATCCACGCCACGTTCTTCGAGATGCTCGGCAACTGGTCGCTCGGCGATTATTTCAAGAAAGAAGCCATAAATTGGAGCTATGAATTCTTGACCGACAAGAATGAGGGCCTGGGTCTCGATCCGAAGCGGCTTTACATAACCGTCTTCGAGGGCGACGCCAATGCGCCCAAGGACGACGAGGCCGCGGACATCTGGCGCGAGGTCTTCAAGAAGAACGGGGTGGATGCCGACGGCCGGATCTTCTTCATGGGAGCGGACAAGAATTGGTGGGAGGCCGGCGAGAACGGCCCATGCGGACCGGACACGGAGATGTACTACGACATCAAAGGCAAGCATGGCGGCAATGGCATCACCAAAGAACAATTCCTCGCCGGCGACGAAGCTCGCGAAATCGTCGAGGTCTGGAACGACGTCTTCATGCAGTACGAGAAGAAAGACGACAAAGTCGTCGGCAAGCTGGCCAAGCCGTCCGTCGACACCGGCGCCGGCTTGGAGCGCATGGCCATGACTATGCAGAACGTGGACAGCATCTATGACATCGATTCGTTGAGGCTGGTGATGGAGAGAATCAAAGAATTTTCCAAGAATTGGGATCTGAGATCCGCTAGGATCATGGTAGATCACACGCGAGCATCGATTTTTCTAATAGCCGACGGGATAACTCCATCAAATGTTGATAGAGGGTATGTATTGCGCAAACTTATTCGGAGGGCAGTTCGATATTCGGACAAACTCGGCATCGAGTGGATAGAACAGGCGGGAGAAAAAGATTTAATCAAACCGATCGTAAGCGCATATAAAGATATATATCCGGAGATGCGGAATGAGGCCAACATACGTTCAGTTCTCCTTAAAGAAGAGACCAGATTTCGAGAGACCATCAAACTTGGCCTGAAAGAATTCGAAAAAGGCGTCGACGCTTTCACTCTCTTCTCGAGCTACGGCTTCCCGCTGGAGCTGACGCTCGAGCTCGCAAAAGAAAAGGGGGTAAAAGTGGACATCGAAGATTTCGAGAAAAAATTTAAGGCTCACCAGGAGCTCTCCCGCGCCGGCGCCGAGCAGAGATTCAAGGGCGGTTTGGCGGACGCGAGCGACGAAATGGTGGTCAGGTACCACACGGCCACGCACCTTTTGCATCAGGCTCTGCACGACGTCCTGGGCGAGAGCGTCGGCCAGAAAGGCTCGAATATAACGCCGGAAAGGCTGCGGTTCGACTTCTCGCACGGCACCAAGATGACGGACGAGGAGAAAAAGCGGGTCGAAGACATCGTCAATGGGAAGATCGCCGCGGCGATACCGGTCAACCAAGCCATAATGCCGCGCGCAGAGGCGGAAAAAACAGGGGCAAGGCATTTCTTCGGGGAGAAATACGGCGACCAGATATCCATCTATTTCATCGGTGACGACCTTCGGTCCGCGTATTCGAAAGAATTCTGCGGCGGACCGCACGTCAAGAACACGCGGGAATTGGCCGGCCCGGAAGGGAAGTGGCGGTTCAAGATCCAAAAAGAAGAGGCGGTGGCCCAGGGCGTCCGGAGGATAAGGGCGGTCTTAGGATGAGGCCTGTGCTATAATTCGGTCATGCTCTTCTCTCATAAAAAGGAGGGAAAGATCGTTCTGATGCTCGAGATCCAGAGCTCGCTTACGCGCGGCTCGCTCGTCTGGTTCCGTTCCGGAAGGCCTCCCATGGTCCTTTCGACCGACAGCCGCGCCGTCCCGTACAAATCGGACGTCGACACCTCTTATTTCATCAAGACGACCATGCAGGTCCTCGCCGAGACGATCGACGATGCCCTCCGGCGCCTTGCCAGCCTCAAGACGGAAGAGAACAGGAGGATGGGGATGCCACGGGCCGTCAAAGAGGCTCATTACGTCCTTTCTTCGCCCTGGATAGCTTCCCAAGCCAGGTCTCTCTCCTTGTCGTTCCACAAGGATACCGCCATAACCGGAGACAAGGTGGCTGGGATCCTGGACGCCGAGAGGGCCGCCCTAGCGCCGGAAGGCAGCGCCATCCTGGAAGCCATAGAGGAAAAGATATTCGACGTGCGCCTGAACGGCTATTCGGTCTCGGCCTGGCGCGGCAAACAGGCCCGCGAGCTCGGGATCTCATACGCCGTCTCCGTCTGCGGCGCCGACACGACCAGGCGCCTCCGGAGGGCCTGCGAACGGGCCGTGAAGCCGGCCGACGTGCATTTCCATTCGTCGCTCCTCCTGCAATACGTCGGCTTGTGCAAGGCCATGCCGGCACGCGACTCTTATATCTTGATCCACGTCCACGGCGAGCTGACCGACGCAGTGGTTGTGAAAGACGGCTCTTGCGTCTTCTTCGGCTCTTATCCGATGGGGACCAACACGGTCGTGAGGAAAATCGCTAAGGCAGCCAAGACGGACGTGGAGATAGCCGATTCGCTCCTTACGCTCTATTTGAGCGACAAGTTTGACAGAGAGCACGGAAAGCAAGCCGAGAAGATCATGGAAGAGATGTCCGCCGGCTGGAGCGGGGAATTCAAGAAGCTCTTCAAAGACAGCCCCCTCGCGGAGTCCATGCCGACGGAGGCGATCATGGCCGCCCGCGCCCACGAGGATTTCTTCCTGAGAAGCTTCAGCGCCGCGTATCCGGGGATCCGCTTGCAGACCCTGTCGATCGAAGACATCTCGCCGCTCATCGAATTCGACGCCCCGGCCGAGCTGAAACGCGTCGTCGGCCTTTACGCCCTGGCTATTAACAGCCTGAAAAAGGACTGATGACCGGGGCGTTATGTGATATCATGTAAGGAACATGCCTCGCCGCGTAGTAGAAGACATCGTCCTGAACGACCGGCGCTCGATCCGGGACATACCGATCGAGCGGGAACGGGAAAAACACAAGGCCGGACAGGCTGAAAAGGCTAAAGGGCAGCACCATCAGCCGGAAGGAACCGAGGAGATCCCCATCCATCGCATGCACGTGACGCCGCCCATGCCTCCGAAGCCGCGGCCTTTCCGGAAAAGCGGCTGGATGCTGGCTCTCGCGGCGCTTTCAGTCGTGATCCTGGCCGCCATAGCGGCTTATTCCTCTTCCATCTACTTCTCGCGAGCCATCTTCAACATCGTGGCCGTCTCGATGGACGTGCCGGTAGACAATGTCACCATCGTGGCCGTAGGGACAACCACTCCCGGATATCTAACGTACAAGACCGAGGAGTTCAAGGGCTCGGCTTCGGCGGTCGTGCCGGCTTCAGACGGTCCCTACGTCTCGACCAAAGCGACGGGCAGCGTCGCTCTGTACAATGCCTATTCGTCTCTACCGCAGAGGTTCATCGCCGGCACGCGCCTGGCTAACGATTCGGGCCTCATATACCGTCTCGCCGGATCGGTCGTCATACCGGGATACACGGTCGCAAATGGCGTGACGATCCCGGGGAAGGCCGGCGCGGCCATCGTGGCCGATGCTGCCGGAGCATCCTACAACATCTCAGGGAGCGATGCCCTCTCCGACTTCAAGATCGTCGCTTACAAGGGCACGCCGCGCTACAGCAGCTTCTATGGGAGGCTTGTCTCCGACGTCTCAGGCGGGTTCGTCGGCCGGAAGAAGATAGTGAGCCAAGACGCGATCTCGACCACCACCGCGGAGCTCCGGACAGCCATCACGACCAGGCTTCTCGCGGAAGCCAAGGCGGTGGTGCCGGCCGGATACATCATGTACGACACCGGCTATACGGCCTCATTCTCGGCACCGGTCGTAAGCGGCGAGGCGACAGGGACGGCCTCGATCGCCATCAACGGGACGCTTTACGGCGTTATTTTCCGGCAGACCGACCTCGTGGCCAAGCTCGACAAGGAACAAAAGCGGCTGGCCTTCGGAGGCCTGGCCTACGCGACCCTCGGTCTGGAATCGCTGTCTTTCTCTATCTCCAATCCAAAAGATTTCTCCCCGATGAAAGGCAATACTCTCATCGCCCGTCTGAACGGCAACGTCCGGCTCGTCGGCACAGTGCCGGTCCAAGAATTGAAGAAGAGGCTAGCCGGCCTGCCGCTTTCCGAGACGCAGAGCGTCTTGCAGTCCTACAGCCGGGTCATAGACGTCGCCAGAAGCTCCGGGGAGCTGTCCCCGTCATGGGCTGCTTCGGTGCCGAGGGATTTGAGCCGCATCTCGGTCACCCTGAACGGCCAGTGATAAAAACGCCTATATTCAGGCGCTATTGACTAGATAAGGCCTTATTTGCTAGGATTCAAAAACGCGTTCATACGCATGGATACCGCCCCAGAGCCGAAGAATACAGCCACCGGCACCGTTACAGAAGCGTTGCCGGATACGCTATTCCGTGTGACGCTTGAAGGAACGGATTCGGTCCTTCTGGCATATCTCTCCGGCAAGATGAGGATGAACCGGATCCGGGTGCTTGTCGGAGACCGGGTGGAGCTCACGCAAGATCCGTACGGCGGCAGAGCGCGCATCATAAGACGTTTATAACCATGAAAGTCAGAGCCGCGGTCAAGCGAATATGCCCGAAATGCAAGATCGTCCGCCGACGGGGCTATGTTTACGTGGTCTGCAAGGCTAACCCGCGCCATAAGCAACGGCAAGGATAATCTTATGCGCATCCTAGGAGTAACACTGCCGGAGAACAAGCGGATGGAGATCGCGTTGACCGCCATATACGGCGTCGGCCGTTCCAGGGCCCGCCAGATCCTTTTGAAGACCCGAGTCGACGGCGGCCTTTCTCCCAAGGATCTTTCGGTCGACCAGGAGAACGCCGTCCGCAAGGAGATCGAGGGTTTCAAGATCGAAGGCGACCTGAAGCGGGAAGTGGCCGGTAACATCAAGCGCCTGAAGGACATCAAGACCTATCGCGGCCTCCGCCATTCCCGGCATCTCCCCGCGCGCGGCCAGCGGACCAAGACCAATTCCAGGACCGTCCGAGGCAACACCAGAAAGACCATGGGCTCCGGCCGGCGCAAGGAAGAGAAGACATAATCATCCATATATGGGAAAGAAACGCATAGTCACAAGCGAGACGGGAGAAGGAGCCGCGGCCGAGAACAAGCCGAAGGCTTCTCCCGCATCCGGGAAGAAGCACTTGGAATCTGGCGTCTTGTACGTCCAATCAACATACAACAACACCAAGCTGTCCTTGGCAGACAGGGAAGGCAACGTCCTCTTGTGGGGATCGAGCGGCGGCGCCGGCTTCAGGGGCGCCAAGAAGGGCACGCCATTCGCCGCCGCCAAGGTCGGCGAAGCCCTGGCTGCCCGGGCCCAGAGCCTCGGCCTGAAAGAAGTCAGTATCGTAGTGAAGGGCGTCGGCTCCGGCCGCGAGTCCGCCATCCGCGGCTTCGTGAGCAAAGGCCTTGGCATCGTCTCCATCAAGGACGAGACGCCGGTGCCGTTCAACGGCCCGTCGCCGAAGAAGCCCCGCCGCGTCTAATCAATCATCATGCGAATCGGCCCACGCTACAAGAAAGCCCGCTATCTCGGCACTCCCGTCTTCAGGAAGACCCAGACCCAGAAGTACGCCATGCGCGCCCAGCGCAAGCAGAAGACGCCGCGGAGGCGCGGAGGCAAGAGCGAGTACGGCCGGCAGCTCCTGGAGAAGCAGAAGGCCCGCTACAGCTACGGCGTCTCCGGCGGCCAGTTCACCAACTACGTGAGGAAGGCCCTCCGGGCCGAAGGCGACAACGCCAAGAACCTGATTTGCCTCCTCGAGAGCCGGCTCGACAATGTGGTGGTCAGGGCTGGCTTCGCTCCGACCCGTGCGGCCGCCCGGCAGATGGTCTCGCACGGCCACATCACCGTCGGCGGCAAGATCGTCACCGTGCCGTCTTACGGGGTCGAGGTCGGCGACGTCATAGCCATCCGCGAAGGCAGCCGGAAGAAAGCCTTGTTCGCCAAATTGGACGAGGAGCTCGCGGACGTGAAGACGCCGGCTTGGCTCGTTGTCGACCCTTCGAAGAGGGAGATCCGGATCAACGGAGAGCCCGCGGCCGAGGCAAGCGACCTTTTGTTCGACGTGCGTTCGGTCCTGGAATTCTACACCCGCTAGACTTCCGGGCTTTTTGAAGTATAATTACTCATTTATCCAATAAATCATCATGACGTACGACATCGTCCTTCCTTCGAAGCCCAAGATCGTCCGCGAGGACGGCCCGAGCGGCGTGTATGAGATAGACGGCCTTTATCCGGGCTACGGTCACACTTTGGGCAATTCTCTGCGTCGCATCATCCTCTCGTCCCTGCCCGGCGCGGCCGTGACCCGGGTCAAGATCGCCGGCGTCGAGCATGAATTCTCGACCATAAGCGGCGTCAAAGAGGACGTCATCCTCATCATCCTTAACCTGAAGAAGCTCCGCATCCGCTTGAACACCGATGAGCCCCAGATCCTGAAGCTCAAAGGGAAAGGAGCCAAGGAATTGACTGGTAAGGACGTCGAGATCCCCGGCCAAGCCGAAATCCTGAATCCCGAACTGCACATCGCCACTCTCTCCGAAAAGTCGGCCGAGCTCGACATCGAGATGACCGTCGAGAAGGGCCTGGGCTACGTGCCGAAGGAGAGCCTTCAGAAAGAACGCGTGGAGATCGGCTCGATCACCCTGGACGCCGCCTTCACTCCCATCCGCAAGGCCAACTACGAAGTGGAGAACATGCGCGTCGGCGACCGCACCGATTTCAACCGCCTGCGCCTCTTCATCGAGACGGACGGCACCATAAGCCCGCGCGAAGCCATGGAGAAATCCATCATTTTGATGATAGAACAGCTGAAGGCCATCGTAGGCTTCGTCGAGAAAGAGCCGGCAGCCCCGGCGGAAACGAAAGCTGAGGAGGGCGCGCCGACTCCGGCGACAAGGCCTGAAAGGGAGATCGATACCGAGCTTCTGAAGACTAGGATAGACGCTCTTAACCTGTCGTCCAGGACCGTTAAGGCCCTGACCAACGCCAATATCCGCACTCTCGGGGGACTGGCCCGCAAGAAGGAGTCCGACATCATGGACGTCGACGGCCTGGGCGCCAAGGGCATGCAGGAGATCAAAAAATTACTGGCCCAACAGGGCATCATCCTGAAACAATAACCGTCTATCATGCGCCACCATTCGAACGTCAGGAAATTCGGCCGAGAGAAGAACCATAGAAAAGCTCTGGTGCGTTCTTTGGCGCGCAACCTCATACGGGACAGCCGGATTCGGACCACCGTGGCCAAAGCCAAAGAGCTCAGGCCTTTTATCGAGAAGCTCGTGACCCGCGCCAAGACCACCACTGTGGCTTCGCGCCGCCTGGTGAACTCCAGGATAATGGGCGCCACGGAGACCAAGAAGCTCTTCGACGAGATAGCCCCCAAGTACAAGGACCGCCATGGCGGCTATACGAGGATCGTCCGCCTGCCCTCGCGCGAATTAGACGGCAGCCCTATGGCCCTGATCGAATTCGTCTAAAGCCATGAAGCACGTAATCGACGCGCAAGGCAAGAAGATCGGCAGGGTCGCGAGCCAAGCGGCGGCCGTCCTTCTCGGCAAGGATTCGCCGAGCTTCGCCAAGAATAAGGTGGCGGAGAGGCAAGTGGAGATCGTGAACGCCGGGAAAGCCGATGTGCCGCCCAGGAAGAAGCGGGACGACGTCTACGTGACCTATACCGGCCACCGGGGCGGCCTGAATAAGGAAACTCTCGGAAATCTGATCGCTCGCCGCGGCATGAAGGAAGTCTTCCGCCGGGCCGTCTATAGAATGCTGCCGTCGAACAAGCTGCGCGACATCCGCATGAAGAATCTCACCATTAAAGAATAAAACATGACGCCGACCGCCAAACCAGTGAGCAAATATTTCGAAGCCGTCGGGCGGCGCAAGACCGCCGTGGCCCGCGTCCGGCTCTTTCCGGGGAAGGAAACGCGCTATGAAGTGAACGGCAAGGCCTTGGAGGCATATTTTCCGGTCAAGGAGATGCAGATCACGGCTTCGGAATCCATGAAGAACGCCAAGGCCGCCGAGAAATTCATGGTCTCCGCCAAGATCAGGGGCGGCGGCATTGCCGCCCAATCGGAAGCTCTGCGCCTCGGCATCGCCCGCGCCCTCACAGTCTACGACCAGAATCTCCGCGGCCCTCTGAAGAAGGCCGGCTACCTGAAGCGCGACGCCCGGGCCAAGGAGCGCCGCAAGTTCGGCCTGAAGAAGGCCCGCAAGGCCCCGCAGTGGTCCAAGCGCTAAATCCCCCATGAAGGATAAGAAGCACGACGACATCTCGATTGGAACGGACGAGAGTCTGGATGATTCGGTCGTGGCCGAGGAAGCCGCCGCGGAGACCATCAAAAAGCTCCGGGAGAAGCTGAAGGCTTCCGAGAAGGAAAGGCATGAATACCTGACCGGCTGGCAAAGGGCTAAGGCAGATCTCATCAACGCCAGGAAGCGCGACGAGGCCGATCGCGTCGAATTCATGAAGTTCGCCAACGAGCGGCTCGTCGACGGCCTGATCCCGGTCCTTGAGAGCTTCGATCTGGCCGTGGCGAACAAGGAGGCCTGGGAGAAGGCCGACAAGAGCTGGCGCACTGGCGTGGAATACATCCATTCGCAATTGAAAAAGGCCCTGAATGACGCCGGACTCGAAGAAATAAATCCTGTCGGCAAGCTCTTCGATCACAACCGCGACGAAGCGGCCGAATACGTGCCTGTCGAGAAAGAGGCCGACCATCACAAGATCATTTCCGTGGTACAAAAAGGATATTCGCTCCACGGCAAGATCATGCGTCCGCCGAAGGTCAGGGTAGGGGAATTCAAGAAGCCGTAAAATAAAAAACCGCGGACTAGATGCCCGCGGCTGTCGAACGTGCCGTTCCTTTACGGCTTTTTCCTGAAGACCACGGTATAGCCGACGGCTTCCCCGTAAGCGGAGTCAAAGCGGCCTTGCTTCACGACATCCGGAGCGATGGCCGACACTTCCAGCCCGGGATGCGAGTCGAGGAACGACTTCAGGGTCTGCGGGAAATCCAGGTGGACTTGGGGAAAATAATAGATGATCTCCGAGAATCGGAGCGGCTGATGGCACTGTTTCGCTTCTTCCAGCGCCTCATCTGGCGTCGGCCTCTGCTTCTGCTGTCGTTGCACCTCATTATAGATTTTCTGATAAGCCGGGACAGCTATAGCGACAAGGAGGCCGATGATGCAGACGATTATCATGCCCTCGATGAGCGTAAAAGCCCTGTTCTTCATAAGTGGGTTCCTTTCCGATATGTGGTTTTAAAACAACTAGTGGATATTGGAGGCGTTTAATGTAACATTTATGGGTAAATATGTCAATACCAATCGGATTAAAAAGCCGCGGGCAAGATGTCCGCGGCCCTCAACTTGGCAATGGCCTTATGAAGTCGGGCGCTTCTTCAGTTTGTTCAGGAGATCGGGGATACCGAACTCCTTGAGATCACAGAGGTTGCCCCAGAGACTGCCGAGCAGGGCCAATACGACAAGCACCACAATCCCCACGCACCCCACGAGCGTGACCATGACATCACAGAGAAAGTGGCCGATTTTCCCAAGACAGAAAGAGACTATCTTCATGACTATCTCCAGGTTAAAGGTTTAGAGATCAACTAAGCTGTCTAAATCTTAACATATAATAATTCAATTTGTCAAGCAACCCTTGACCTGTGCATAAATATGCTATAATGGCCCCGTAATGCTCACGCCGTATATACAGCCAAGATTCGTAGAAAAGGTCATTTCTGACCGCTCTGGCCGCCGATTCCGGATGATATTCCTGGTGGCGCTCGTGGACGGGGAAGTGAAAGGACGCCTGATCTCCGTAGAGCTGATCGTCGAATCTTTCCGCTCCGCTGAATGCGTCGCTTGTTTGCCGGGCGCCAGCATCAAAAAGGTCCCCGCAACCGAATATATTCCTACTTTCGCTCCGGCCGTTTCTCCATATTTTTCTCTGGAATTTCTCATAAACAGCCAACCCACTCGGGCGCCCGCTTATAGATAAGCGTAATGCCCCTTAATCGGGGTGTTACGGGAACGCAGAATAGATTTTTGCGTGTTTATGTTATTCGTTATCACTTAATCAAACAATAATCATGTCCAAAATCATCGGAATAGACCTAGGCACGACATTCTCGGCAGTAGCCGTCGTGGAAGCCGGCGTGCCGAAAGTGCTCGAGAACGCCGAGGGCGCCAGGACCACGCCGTCGATCGTCGCCCAATCAAGAACGGGCGAGCGGATGGTCGGCCTTCTGGCCAGACGCCAAGCTGTCACCAACCCCAAGAACACCATCTTCCAGATCAAGCGCTTCATGGGCCATACTTTCGACGAGCCGGGCGTCCAAAAGGACATCAAGAACGTCTCGTTCGATGTCCACAAGGCCGCGAATGGCGGCGTCGAGGTCAAGATGGCCGACAAATGGTACCGGCCGGAAGAGATCTCGGCCATGATCCTCACCAAACTGAAGACCGACGCCGAGACTAGGCTCGGTGAGAAGATCACCGACGCCGTCATCACCGTGCCGGCCTACTTCAACGACTCCCAGCGCCAGGCCACCAAGGACGCAGGTAAGATCGCCGGCCTCGACGTCAAGCGCATCATCAACGAACCCACGGCCGCAGCTCTGGCTTACGGCTTCAACAAGAAGAAGAACGAGAAGATCGCTGTCTTCGACTTCGGCGGCGGCACCTTCGACATCTCCGTTCTGGAAGTCGGCGACGACGTCGTAGAGGTCAAATCCGTCGACGGTGACAGCCATCTCGGTGGCCGCGACATCGACGCCAAGATCGTCAATTGGCTGGCCGATACCTTCAATAAGGAGAACGGTATCGATCTGCGCAAGGATCCTTTGGCATTGCAGAGGCTAGATGAGTCCGCGGAGAAAGCCAAGATCGAGCTCTCGACCGCCATGCAGACTGAGATCAATGTCCCCTTCGTCTCGTCCGGTGCCGACGGGCCGAAACACCTTCTGGTGACCATGACTCGCGCCAAGCTCGAGGAGATCTGCCAGGAATTCATCGACCGGGCCATGATGATCACCAAGCGCGCCATGGAGGCCTCGCCTTTCAAGATCGGCGAGATCAACGAAGTGGTCCTGGTCGGCGGCCAGACGCGCATGCCGGCCCTGCAGGAGGCAGTCAAGAAATTCTTCGGCAAAGACCCTCACATGGGCGTCAACCCGGACGAAGTCGTAGCAGTAGGCGCCGCAATAGAAGGCGGCATCCTCGGGGGCGAGGTCCGCGACGTCCTTCTCTTGGACGTCATCCCGTTGTCCCTCGGCATCGAGACTTTGGGCGGCGTGGCCACGAAACTCATCGAAAAGAACACGACCGTGCCGACCCAGCGCTCGCAGATATTCTCTACGGCCGCGGATAATCAGACTTCCGTGGAAATCCACATAACCCAGGGCGAACGCGCCATGTCGGCGGACAATAAATCGCTAGGTAGGTTCATCCTGGACGGCATACCCCCGGCTCCGCGCGGCATGCCTCAGGTCGAAGTGACCTTCGACATCGACGCCAACGGCATCCTGAACGTCACCGCCAAGGATAAAGCTACGGGCAAGGCCAACAGCATCAAAATCACCGCCTCGTCCGGCTTGTCCAAGGAAGAGGTCGAGAAAATGAAGAAAGAGGCCGCGGCTCACGAAGCCGAAGACGCCAAGAAGAAAGAGGCCATCGAGGCCAAGAATATCGCCGAACAGCTTGTCTACACCTCGGAGAAGGCCTTGAAGGACGCCGGCGAGAAAGTCCCGGCTGAATTAAGGAAAACGATCGAAGACAAGATCTCCGACCTGAAGCGCGTCAAAGACGCGTCGACGCCGGATATGGCGGCCATCAGGACGGCCACGGAAGCGCTTTCGACCGAGATCCAGAAGATTGGCCAGTACATGAGCCAGCAGGGAAGTCAGCCCGGCTCGAATGACGGCAAAGGCCCCGAAGGCGGCGACGGCAACGTCAAAGACGCCGAGTTCAAGGAGAAGAAGTAGTTCATCAAAACAAAAAAGACCTCCGCCGTTTCCCCGAGCGCAAGCTCCAGGAAAACGTACGGGGATCTTGGGGATGAAGTTCAGAACGGGGAAAAATCGTCGACCGAGATCGGGGGGAGCTTCTTCATCCACCTGCCGAGATTAATCAGCAGAAGGATGACGAAGACAAGGAGCGAGAAGTAAAGCGACGATTCGTATAGACCCGCGACCACCTTGCTCGGCGCATCCATCAACGGGATGCCGCCGAATCCCACCAGGCCGGAGAAGACGGTGATCATTACGAGCAGGGGAAAATTGAGAAATCCCCAAAACGACTTGAGTGACGCTGGCATGCTGGAGGTTCGGTTTTGGATTCGGGAATAACCATGGCTTCCTTTCAGAGCCAACCCGTTGTTGATGTAAGAGGACCAAATTCAATTGGAGATTAAGACAAAACGTGTTACAAGTCAAGCCATTAAATGAAAGACTACTACAAAACCTTGGGCATTGATAAGAGCGCTTCGAAAGAGGACGTCAAGAAGGCGTTCCGAAGGCTCGCGCACGAATTCCACCCGGACAAGACCAAGAATGACCCGGCGGCTTCGCAGAAATTCAAGGAAGCCAGCGAGGCGTACGCGATCCTGTCCGATGACCAGAAGCGCAAGCAGTACGACATGTTCGGCCAGGCCGGCCCGGGCTTCAATCCCGGCGCCGGCGGCTTCCAGGGCGGATTCAATCCGGGCCAAGGCTTCGGCGGCTTCGACTTCTCGGGCTTCGCCCAGAATGGCGGCTTCAATTTCACCCAGAACGGCGTGGAGTTCGACCTGGGCGACATCTTCGGCGAATTCTTCGGCGGTGGCCGGCGGCCGAGGAGAGGCCGGAACATCACGATCGACGTGGAGCTCCCGTTCAAGGAATCGATCTTCGGAACGGAAAAGGAAGTGACGATCAACAACGAGCGCCTTACCGTGACCATCCCGCCGGGGGTGGAGAGCAATCAGGGCCTGCGGGTCAAGGAGAAGGGCGAGGAAGGCCCGGGCGGCCGGGGCGATCTCATCGTGCGCCTCTGGGTCAAGGAGCATCCCGTCTTCCGCAAGGAAGGTTTTAATCTCATCATGGAGCTCCAGATCAAGCTCACCGTGGCCCTTTTGGGCGGCACCGTCAATCTGGAGACCCTCGACGGCCCGATCGAGCTCAAGATCCCCGCCGGCACTTCCCACGGCGAGATTCTGCGCCTAAAAGGCAAGGGCGTGCCGTACGAAAGCTCCGGCGGCATGTTCAGCGGTCACGGCAAGCGCGGCGACCTCCTCATCGTCACCAAAGTCGTCATGCCCAAGAAGCTGTCAAAGGAGGCGCAGAGACTGATTGACGAGCTCAAAAAAGAGGGTATTTGATATAAAAACACCCTCGCCGCCGGAGCGGGGAGGGTGCAGTGGTTTGCGGGTGTTGGCAGCAGGGCCGTATTATTGGCTAGGAACTCGGTGGATTCACATCACTCCTGTATTCATCCGCCGTTTTGATGTTGCCGACAAAGTAAACTGATGTTCCTTGCGTCCTCGGATAGAGCAGGTAGGCCTTGTCGCCCTTGTCCAAGAACTTCATCTTGAGACAGACATTGTTATCGGGCGAACAAATTGCCAGGACCACCGGCAACTCCATGCGCTTTACGTAAGCTTGATCTACGGGTGTTTCGGCCGCAGGCGTTCTGGAGAGATAACACGTCACTTCCCACAATTGAGCTTTCTCGTTCCAGATCGGCTTGCTGGCGATGGTGCACCAGCCAACCTCGTCCGCAGGGATCGTTGATGCCTGAGTCGTTGCTGGGGCCTGGGCTGTTGAGGGGAGGATAACCTTAAACCAGAAGAAGGTGAAGGCTATAAGCAGGACAAACAATGCAGCAACAAGGAAATCTTTAGTTCCATCTTTAATTTTCATAAAGTCTCCTGAAAGCTCAAACCTCATCGCGTGATTGCGATTACAAAGAGCAGTGTTAAGGTTTAGCTAGCTAAATAATACATTGATTTAATATTTTGTCAATGGTATAGAAAACCCTGAATTCTTGGTATTATTTACCCATGCCAAAGAAAATCCTTCTTTCCGGCGTCAAACCGACCGGACGCCCTCATATAGGCAATTACTTCGGGGCCATGAAGCAATTCGTGGATCTTTTGAATAAGGGCGAATACGAGTGCTTCTTCTTCATCGCCGATTATCACGGGCTCAATTTCATCCAGAATAGGGAGGAGATGCGCCGGCTGTCCATGGACCTGGCCATCGATTATCTCGCTATCGGCATAGACCCAGACAAGGCCGTTCTCTTCAAGCAAAGCGACGTTTCGGCCCATACCGAGCTCGCTTGGATCTTCGACACCATCGTCACCGTGCCGTATCTCCAGAGGGCTCACGCCTACAAGGACGCCATCGCTAGGAAGGAAGAGGCGAGCGTCGGCACCTTCAATTATCCAGTGCTCATGGCCGCCGACATCCTGCTCTACGGCACCGACCTGGTGCCCGTGGGTCAAGATCAGAAACAGCATGTGGAATACGCCCGCGACATCGCCCAGAAGTTCAACAATGCCTTTGGCGAGACTTTCAAGCTGCCGGATGCGCTCATCCTGGAGCATGTCGCCGTCGTGCCCGGCACGGACGGCCAGAAGATGTCCAAGAGCTACAATAACGACATTCCGCTTTTTGCTACTCGTGCCGAAATTGAAAAAGCCGTTATGGGCATCGTCACAGATTCGAGCGGCGACAGGCCGGCTAATGTCTACAATATCCACAAGCTGTTTAGATCCGAGAAAGAGCTGAAGCCGCTTTATGATTCGAATAAGGGCAAATACAAGGTCCTTAAAGAAGCTCTGATCGAAGATATAGACGCTTTCGCCAAACCTTTGAGGGAACGCCGGGCGGAATTGGCTAAAGACAAGAAGAAGGTCCTAGAGATATTGAAGAAGGGCGCCGAGAAGGCTAATGCGGCGGCTTCTGCCAAGCTGCGCGAGGTGAAAGAGAGAATCGGTGTCATTTAAATGCCTTTCACTGTCAAAACCGAGGCGTTCAGCGGGCCTTTAGACCTTCTGCTCGAACTCATCGAGAACAGGAAGCTCTTCATCAATGACATCGCCCTGGCCAAGGTCACCGACGACTTCATCGAGCACGTTAAACAGTTCGAGGATCTGCCGATGGGGGAGTCGGCTCATTTTATTTTGATCGCTTCAACGCTCCTCCTCATCAAGTCTAAATCGCTCCTGCCCGGTTTGAATCTCACCGAGGAAGAACAAGGCGACATCCGCGACCTCGAGATCCGCCTGAAGATATACCAGCGCATCAAGGCCGCCGGGAAGCACGTTCAGGCGCTCTGGGACGGCGACATGATATTCCCGCAATCCGACAGGCGGGTCATAAACCCCGTATTCGTGCCGGATCCTGAATTCACGCTGAATAAGGCGCTCGATTCGTTGAAAGACCTCATCAGCCGCCTACCCAAGAAAGAGACTTTGCCGAAGGCTGTGGTGGAGAAAGTCATCAGCTTGGAGGACATGATAACCGACCTGACCAAGCGCATCACCGGACAACTCAAGATGAGCTTCAGCCAGTTCACCGCCGACCACAAGGAGAACCGCCTGAACGTCATCGTGAGCTTCCTGGCCATGCTCGAACTCGTGAAGCAAGGAGTCCTCCAGGTCTCCCAGAAGCGCGAATATGCCGACATCGAGATGGAGACTAAGGAAGTCGGCCTGCCGAAGTACTGATTCTGCTATAATCAACATCATGGATTTGCCGCAAAAGATCGAAGCCGTGCTGTTCTGGAAAGCCGAACCGGTGGCCGTGAAGAAGCTCGCTTCGCTCCTCGATACGGACGTGAAGTCGGTGAGAGACAGTCTAGCCGAATTGGAGAAATCCTTGCAGGGCAGGGGATTGACATTGGTCCAGACCGACGACGATGTCATGCTCGGCACGGCCAAGGAGCTTTCGCCTTTGATAGAGAAGCTTACGAAAGACGAGCTCAGCAGAGACCTGGGACGGGCAGGCCTGGAAACGCTCTCCATTGTCCTTTACCAGGGCCCTATCTCGCGCTCAAACATCGATTACATCCGCGGCGTCAATTCGCAGTTCATCCTGCGGTCGCTCATGATCCGCGGCTTGATCGAGAGGATAGACAATCCGGATGACGCCAGGAGCTATCTTTACAAGCCGACTTTGGACCTCCTGTCCCATCTCGGCATCTCCAAGATAGCCGACCTGCCGGAATACGGAGAGGTGAAGAAGGACATAGAATCGTTCAAACAGAGCGCCGCCCCCGCTTCGGCCGAGGCCAGAGACAGTGCTACAATAGGGGAGTGATGTCTTCCGGCGCTCGTATCGATCGTTTCTTCTTGTATTCGACCGCTCTCCTCACGACGGCCGGTTTTTTCATCTTCCTGTCCGCCTCGCTCGGTCTCCTCGCCCAGAACGGCGCCAGCTTCGGGACCGTGGCCGCGAAACAAGCTGTGAGCCTTCTCATGGGCGCCGGGGCATTCTATCTGTTCTCCAGGATAGATCATGCCTATCTGAGGAAGCTCGCCCTGCCGATCCTCTTCGGCGCCGTCTGCCTCAACCTGCTCATCTTCGTCCCCTGGCTCGCCATCCACTACAACGGCGCTTCCAGGTGGATTAACATCGGCCAGGTATCCGTCCAGCCATCGGAGTTCCTTAAGCTCGGCTTCATCATATACCTTTCGGCCTGGATATATTTCGCCAAGGACCGCGTCAAGCGCATGAAGTACGGCCTCGTCCCGTACGTCGCCATCATGGCCATCTTAGGCATCCTGCTCCTCGTCCAGTCCGACACCGATACCCTGGTCATCATCGGCGCAACGGGCATCATCATGCTCTGGGTCGCCGGCATGCCCATCCGGCACGTCTTCCTGGCCTTCCTTCTCATGGCGGCGGTCGTCGCCGGCGTGGTCTTCATGCGCCCGTACGCCTGGGAGCGCGTCAAGGTTTTCCTTGATCCGGGAGCGAGCTCCCAGAGCTCGAGCTATCAGATCAACCAGGCCAAGATCGCCATCGGCTCCGGCGGCCTCCTCGGCCGGGGCTTCGGCAAGAGCATCCAGAAATTCGGCTATCTGCCGCAGCCGACCGATGACTCGATATTCGCCGTGGCGGCCGAAGAGTTCGGCTTCGCCGGCATCATGGTCCTTCTCGCCTTATACTGCTCGTTCGCCGCGAGCGCCCTCCGAGTCGGCACCCGGGCGCCGGACGCTTTCGGCGGCTTCCTGTCGATAGGCATCGCCGTCCTCGTCATCATCGAATCGTTCCTGAACATGGCAGCCATGCTCGGCCTGGTGCCTCTCTCCGGCGTGCCGCTCCTCTTCGTCTCGCACGGCGGCACGGCTCTCATCATCACTCTCATGGCGGCCGGCATGGTGGCGAACATCTCCAGGCATCCCCGCGGCTCGTGATTATGATAAGATTAGATCTATGAAGATAGCGTTCACGGGAGGGGGGACCGGCGGCCATTTCTACCCGATAATCGCCGTAGTCGAGGCTCTCCGGGAGCGGGTCAAAGAGCGCAAGCTCATCGCGCCGGAGCTGTATTACCTAGCCCCGACGCCCTATAACCCCGGCATATTGTTCGACAATGAGATAAGATTCGTGTCCATGCCGGCCGGCAAGGTCCGGCGGTATTTCTCGCTGCTCAACCTGACCGACATCCTGAAGACCGTCTCCGGCTGCTTCATGGCCATTTTCAAGCTCTATTCCATATATCCGGACGTCGTCTTCTCGAAGGGCGGCTATGGGAGCTTCCCGGCCCTATTCGCCGCCCGCCTGCTCCGGATCCCGGTCATCATCCATGAATCCGATTCCAAGCCCGGCAGAGTGAACAGGTGGTCGGCTAACTTCGCCCGCAATATCGCCTTGTCATATCCGGCGGCGGCTCCGTTCTTCGGCGCCCGGAACCAGGCCAAGATCGCCTATACGGGCAACCCCATCCGCCACGACATCGAGAAGCCCTTGAAGAGCGGCGCCCATGAATTCCTGAAGCTCGAGCAGGGGACGCCCATGGTCCTCATCCTCGGCGGCTCGCAGGGCGCGGCTTCCATAAACGAGGTCCTTATGGAGGCCCTGCCGGATCTCTTGAACCGCTACCAGATCGTCCATCAGACCGGCCAAGCCAACTTCGATGAGATCAAGGGGACGTCGGCGGTCATCTTGAAGGATCATCCTTACGCTTACCGCTACCATCCTTTCGGCTATCTGAACGAGCTTTCCATGCGCATGGCTTCCGGCGTGGCCGACATCGTCGTCTCGCGCGCCGGTTCCACCATATTCGAGATCGCCGCCTGGGGCCTGCCGTCCATCATCATCCCTCTGCCGCCGTCGGTCTCGCACGACCAGACGGGGAATGCCTATGCCTACGCCGGGACCGGGGCCGCCTCGGTCATCGAAGAGAACAATCTCCACGCCCACATCCTCTCGGAAGAGATAGATCGGATCTATTCGTCCCCGGCCATAAGACAGACCATGAAGGAACGGGCCGCGGCTTTCGCCCGCCTGGACAGCGCCCGGGTGATCGCCGATGCCATCTTGAACATTGCTCTGGAGCACGAAAAGTAGTATGATAGGCCCTTAAATAAGGTCGTAGATTTAGCAGCCCCTAACGTCTATTACAAGGTCTAACCGACAAAATCATGGAACCAGAAACAGCAAGCGGCATCAGGACTTGGCAGTGGGTCGTCACGGTCATTGTCGTCATCGTCCTCATTGTGATCGGTGTCATGGTCTTCGGCAATAAGGGAGCTCAGGCGCCGACCGTCGCGCCCGCGGAAACGGCCAACAACAGCCAGACCGGCGCTCCGAGCGCGTCCGGCATCGTCATGTCCGATCAGTATCCGGGGAACGTCGTCTATCTTTCGTCAGTCCAGATGTCGGCCCCGGGCTGGGTCGTCATACACAAGGACAACGCCGGGCAGCCCGGCGACGCGATCGGCGAGACATATTTCAACGCCGGCATCAATCCCGGCAAGGTCACCCTGACCGAGCCCATGATCGACGGCGGCACGTATTACGCCGTGCTCAACTCAGATGACGGCAACAAGAAGTTCGACGCGACCACGGACTTGCCGATGAAGGACGGCAACGGGAACGTGATCATGCATGTCTTTCACGCCTCGTCTTCCGCCGGCGCCAACCTGAAAGGCTAAAGATTATCTCTTCCAGTCGTGAATAAAAGACCGGCTCTCCCGAGCCGGTCTTTTATTTCCTCTCCGAGCCAGACATTCCTGACAAATCCGCGGAATGCGCTATAATGCCTTCATGAACGGGAAAGTCGTCACCCGCTTCGCCCCTTCGCCGACCGGCTATTTGCACGCCGGCAGCTATCGCACGGCTCTTTACTCCTCGATCTTCGCCAGGCAGAACGGCGGCAAATTCATCCTGCGCATCGAAGACACCGACAGGGAGCGCTCCAAGAAAGAATACGAAGACGACATCATAGACAGCTTGAGGTGGCTCGGCTTGAAGTACGACGGGCTCTTCCGCCAGTCGGAGCGCCAAGGCATATATAAGAAACATCTGGAGAGCCTGCTCGCTTCCGGCTTGGCTTACGTCTCGAAAGAGACGCCAAAAGAGCCAGGTGACAGGGAAGAGGTCATCCGTTTCAAGAATCCGAACAGGCGGGTCGCTTTCGAAGACTTAATCCGCGGCCGCATAGAGTTCGACACCGCCGAGCTGGGAGATTTCGTCGTAGCGAAGAGCATGGACGAGCCGACCTTCCATCTGGCGAACGTCATCGACGACTACGAGATGGGCGTCTCCCACGTCATCCGCGGCGAAGACCACATCTCGAACACTCCGAGGCACATCCTCATATACGAAGCCCTGAAAGCGCCGGTCCCGAGGTTCGCTCACATCCCGCTTCTCCTCGCGGCCGATCGGTCCAAGCTGTCCAAGAGGAACGGCGCCGTGCCGGTCTCCGAGTACAGGGCCCGCGGCTTCCTGCCCGAGGCCGTGGTGAATTATCTCTCTCTCCTCGGCTGGCATCCGGAAGACGACAGGGAGATCCTGTCGTGGGGCGAGATCGTCAAGGAATTCTCCTTGGAGCGCGTCCAAAAAGCCGGCGCCGTCTTCGACGAAGACAAGCTCAGATGGTTCAACCGGCAATACTCGATGAAACTATCCGATGCCGATTTCGTCGCGCATGCCGCGGCATTCCTGCCAAAATGGCTCCAGGTGAAAAGCCCGGTCTTCAAGCGCTTGTTGCCGCTCGTAAGGAACAAGGTCTCGACGTTCGGGGATATCGCCGGCTTGTTCGGTCCAGAAGGGGAGCTTGGCTTCGTCCGGGCTCTGCCCGACTATCCGGCCGAGCTCATCCTCTGGAAGAAGGAACCGGATCGCAAGGCGGCGCTCGGACACCTCAAGGAATGCCGCGACCTCATGGGAAGATCACCAGACGGGGGATGGACAGCCGAGGCCCTGAAGCAGGCCGTCTGGCCTTACGCCGAGAAAGAAGGCAGGGGGAACGTCCTCTGGCCCCTGCGTGTCGCCTTGACTGGCCAAGAGAGATCCCCGGACCCGTTCGCCTCGGCCGCCCTCCTCGGCAGGGAAGAGTCTTTGCGCCGCATAGACGCGGCGATAAAGGGATGCGCCTGAGATATGCCCTAGTGCCGCTCGTAATGGCCGCAACGACATTCGCGCCCGGCCTTGCGCGTGGAGAGCAGGGCTTCATGGATCTGGAGACGAAGATCGATCAGCGCGCCGCCGACATCCAGGCCCTGGAAAAGGAGATCACGGGGTACCAAGACCAGATCGACGCTCTCGACAACCAGAAATCGTCGCTCTCCGCCGCTCTCCAATCGCTCGATCTGACCCAGAAGAAATTGCAGGCCAATATCAAAGTGACGCAGGACAAGATCGACTCCACCGCCCTGCAAATAGAACAATTGGCCTCGAAGATAGACACGACCGGGAATACGATAGCCGACGACGCTCGTTATGTGGCCGGGTCTTTCAGGGACATGGGCGAGCTTTCCAGCCGATCGCCTTTAGAGATATTCCTGGAGAGCCAATCCTTATCGGGCGCCTGGAATGCCGTGGCCGAGCTCTCCGCCCTAGAGAGCGGCTTGAACGACCGCATCGCCGGACTCTCGAAAGCCAAAGCGGACCTGGAAACCAACAAACGGGCCACCGAAAGGGCCAAGGCCGATCTGGTGACGCTTCAGGATCAGCTCAAAGACCAGCGCCGGGTCGTCCTTTCCACCCAGACGGAGAAGAGCCAGCTCCTGTCGCAAACCAAAGACTCCGAGGCGTCATATCAGACCCTTCTTGCCCAGAAAAAGGCCATGAAGGACGCCTTCGAGCGGGAGATGCTCGCGTACGAATCAGAGCTCCGGCTCGTCGTAGACCGCTCAAAACTGCCGCCGTCCGGTTCGGCTCCTTTGTCATGGCCCTTGGACAGCGTCTTCATCACCCAATATTTCGGCAACACTCCCTTCGCCACGGCCAATCCGCAGATCTACAACGGCTTCGGCCACGATGGCATAGACCTGCGGGCCTCGATCGGCACGCCGGTTCGAGCGGCTCTTTCCGGCACGGTCTCCGGGGCAGGGAACACGGACCTCGTCCCCGGCTGCTATTCCTTCGGCAAATGGATCATGGTCGAGCATCCGGACGGCCTGTCCACCCTGTACGCCCATCTTTCCTTGCAGACGGCCTCGGTCGGACAGGATGTGTATACGGGAGAGACGATAGGCTATAGCGGCAATACCGGCTACACCACCGGACCACATCTTCACCTCGGCGTCTATGCCACGGACGGCGTGGAGATAAAGCAGTTCACGGGGAGCAAGAATTGCCAGGGAGCGATCGTCCCGCTCGCCGTCCTGTCGGCTTATCTCAATCCACTTTCGTATTTGCCACCGGCGCCAAATTGAGGTATGATGTCGCCATGAAAAAATATGCGGCGGGGAACAGGGGGCTCATCAAGATGATCCTGATCGTAGTCATAGCCCTGCTCATCTTGAGCTACTTCAACATCAATCTCCGCCAATTGGTCAATGCTCCGACCACCCAGGACAACGTCTCCTACGTGGCTTCCAGCACCGTCACCATCTGGGACAGCTACCTCAAGGTCCCGGCTACTTATCTTTGGAACAACGTATTCATCGACCTCATCTGGAACCCGGCCATAACCAATCTGACGAACATGAAGAACGGGGAGCCGACGAACATAAGCACTTCGTCGCCGACTCTGCCGTCTATACCGCTGGTGCAGTAAGAATAAGGGGTTAGTGGATTAAAGTGCCAACAAGGTATATTGTACGACGTGGCATGTTTCAGTAAATTAACTGGTTTGTTTATCCCCTGTCCTGTTTGTTTGGTTCAGCAGCTAATTCAAGCAGCACCGTCTTCTTGAAAAATTTCTCCGTCATCACACTGATGTTTTGTGGTAGTTTCTTATCCTTCCTTCTTATAAGCTCATCAATCTCCTTTTGATCTATCTTCTCATTATTTACAAGAACAAAGTAGATCTTTGAGTGGATACTAGAATATCGCTTCATTTTAATACTAACCACTCCCCCGAGAGACTTGATATCCTGAGCATAGAATAGGTCTATTACGATACCCTCGTTATCTGATTTATAAATAAAGAAATCGCAACAAATATAGCCGGGCCGAAGAATTTTGTGTTCGTGTACCCTTACCTCCGGGATATTTGATATAAGATACCTATAAAAGCTTTCCTCATAATTTACAGCCTGTGAATGCGTTCTGCGCGCCACTGCAGCTCGATGTTCTCCCATGGTTAAATTAAGACCTGTGTTTAATGACAGTGCTTTTCTGACATTTGAAATGCCCTCGAAATTTCTTTGAATCAGCCTGGCTGACGGAAGATATTCAAAAGTATCAAAATCTTGGATTCTGGGATAATTACCATTCAAAGATTTGAAATACTCCATACCCTGCCTGATTTCCTCAAGAGTCCACTTTTGTTGGTGTCCGATTTTCTTTTTCTTATCTGGAATTATCATTGAATACACTTTAACACATAATAATATAGACGTGATCGTTTCCCCTTCCTATAGGAAAAAACCTTATAGCCTTGAGTCCAATATCACAAAAAGCCCTACCCTTCCGGACAGGACCTTCCGCGGTTTATGATAATTCACTTCCTGGCGAGATCTCCCGAACTTGACCAGCATTTTTCCGACGAGATCCACGGTTCTATCCCGTATTTCTCGTAAAGATGCTTGGCGAAAGCCACGTTCCCTTTGGTCTCGTATATGTCGTACCCCAGCTTGGCCGCCTCGGCGGCGTGATACTTCTCGTTGATCTGCATCACGCCCACGTCGGCCGGGTTGGCCTCGCCGCGGATGGCCTTGCCGCCGCTTCCGTACTGGCGGAAGGCCGACTCGCAACGGGCGATGTCGACCAAGATCGGCTCGTCCGCGTATTGCTCGCGGACGTACGCTTCTATGTCTTTGGAGACGTCCAGGGGCTGGGCTTCGGCGGCCGTCGCCTGCTCCGCCTGCGGAGGAGCGATGTCGGGAGCCGCCGCATTCGCCTGCCCCGCGCCGTAGAGCGAGGACATGAGGAATGCCGCACCTGTAGCTATTTCTATCATTTTCCAATTAAAAAACGAGCTTGCGAGCATGACGCTCATTAGCTCATTTTTGTGAGTCCAGTCTAGCAGATCAAGTCCATGAAGTCAATGCTGTCTGTGTCATAATATGGCTCAACGGAGGCATATTTTGTGACTAAAATAGCCTTATTTTGAGCCATTCTATCGAACTTGCGCCGAAAATAGCCTCGTGTTAAGCTCTATCCGCTATGGCGCATCGCAAAGCCGAAGGAACGACTAAGAACGGCCGGGATTCCAACCCGAAATATCTCGGCGTGAAGATAAACCACGGCCAGAGCGCCCTGACCGGCCAGATCATCGTGCGCCAGCGCGGCACGACTGTGCTTCCGGGCAAGAACGTCGGGGTCGGCAAGGACTATACCCTGTTCGCCCTGAAAGACGGCACGGTCCATTTCTCCTCGAAACGCAAGATCGGCTTCAACAGCGACATCGACCGCAGGAAGATAGTGAGCGTGGTGTAGACAATAAGGGAGACACGAAAACCTCTCTCTAAGAAACATTCCCAGCGGGAGCCCGTCTGGGACGTTTTTCTTCAGCCTTGAATCTTGAATAAGTAGAGTTTCTTAGGGAGAGGTTTTCGCGTCTCCTTACCTAAGCCTTTCACTGCGCCTCTATGACTATCTTGAACTTGGCCGACTCTCCCGTCGCCGTCTTGACTTCGATCTCGTGCTCGCCGGCCTCCTTGATAGGATGCTCCAGCTGGATGAACGACGGGTCCACTTGTAGCTGAGTCTGCTTCAAGATCTCCGCGGCGATCGCCTCGCGGTGCAGGCCGGCGAAGAGATGGCCTTTGTCGCTCGCCTTACCGGAGACCGAGAGGACGAGGCCATCGAGGCCTTTCAAATTCTTGGCGATCAAGTCTTCCTGGAGCTTCCTCTCTCCTTCCGCTTTCGCTCTTTCGGCCTTCAGGCGCTTCATGGCCTCTGGGACGGCGGCGACGGCCGCGCCGGTCGGGATGAGAAGGTTCAGAGCGTAGCCGGCCGGCACGTCTTTGACGTCGTATTTCTTGCCGAGCTTCGGCACGTCTTTCAAAAGGATGATCCTCATGGCGTTCGTATGATATCGGGGCTTAAGGTTTGGCCAGAAGAAGCTCGACGGCCTTGTCCATCTGCGGGTCTTTGCCGGCCTTGGCGTCGGCGTCCGTCAGGGGCACGTTATAATCTGGATCGAGGCCGTCATGGGAGAGATTGTGGCCGTTCGGCGTGAGCCAGCGGGCGATGGTCACTTTGAGCGAGGTGTCATCGGTGACCGGTATGAGCTCCTGGACGGAACCCTTGCCGAAGGTCTTCACGCCCACCAGCTCGGCCACACCCTGCTCTTCCAGGGCGCCAGCCAGGATCTCCGAGGCGGAAGCCGTGCCATTGTCCACCAGGATGACCATCTCCAGGCTGCTGCTGAAGACATTGTATCCTTTGCTCCGATATATCTGCGGCAAGCCGTTGTGGCCGAAGTCTTCCGTCACCACCACCTTGCCGATAGGCAGGAACCAGGACGCCATGTCCCAGGCGGCGTCTAGATAGCCCCCGGGATTGCCGCGCAAGTCGAGGACGAGCTTATGGTCGCCGGAGAGGACGAATTCCCGGAGAGCGTTCCTGAAGAGGTCCGGGGAATCCGAGGTGAAGCTGTATAGCTTGATGACGAAGATATGATCCGGCCTTTGGACGGTATCGAGAGTCGGGATATTGATGACCTCCCGGACGATGGTCCGATCGACCGGTTTGGACGCTCCTTGAGAAAGGAAGGATATCTTGACCTTGCTGCCTTCCGGCCCGCGGATAAGCCCCACCGCCTCGTCCACGCTCATGTCGGCCGTGGAAGTGCCGTTTATGGAAAGGACGGCGTCGCCGGCCTTGACGCCGGCTCTCTCGGCCGGGCCGCCCTTCAAGGGCGCCACCACCACGACTTGGCCGTCCTTCATGCCTATCTCCATGCCGACGCCGCCGAAATTGCCGGAGATGTTCTCCAGGAACATCTTCGACTGTTGCGGCGGGAAGAAGACGGTGTAGGGATCGCCGTAAGACGAGGCCAGGCCCTTGATCGAGCCCCAGACCTTATCCGCGGCCGTGGTCGAGGCGGCGTTCAGGGCTTTGTCATCCAGGATCTGCCAGGCCTTCCAGAACGGGTCGAATTGATCGGCGGTCGTGAACGAGCCGTTGGTCAGAGCGGAGGTGTCGAGGGGCGGCGCTTTCGTGCCGCCGGAACGGTAGCCGGCAAGGAAGGCGACCACCAGGGCCAGGAGGCCGATCGCGACATAGGCGGCTTTTCTGTTCTTTTCGCTTGGATGGTCCATGATGGAAGTCCGCCCATTATCGCATAGAACCGTTGTGGAGCAAAGCGGGAGCGGCCGATGTGCTATAATTCACGGCATGATAATCACTCACGCCGCGCGGGGATTGGTGTGGCTCGATCTCGTTTCGCCGACGGAAGAAGAAATCGGCGGACTGGTCAAGCGCTACAACCTGCACCCCTTGGTCGGCGAGGAGTTGAAGAGCTCCCCTTCCCTGGCCAAGATCGACTTCTACAAGGATTATGTCCTGGTGGTGCTCACCCTGCCGTCGCGAGAGAAGCGCGAGGAGGGGGGCTACACCATAACCGACCGCGAGGTGGATTTCGTCATCGGCCGGGACTTCCTGATAACTTCGCGCTCCGACACCGTCGAACAGCTAGAGTACTTCGCCAAGATCTTCGAGACCAACACCATCCTGAACAGGGACGAGAAGATCGAGCGCACCGCCCACCTGTTCTATTACATGGTCATGCGCCTCTACGCCGGCATGTGCGAGGACCTGGAGAACATCAAGGACGCCTTGATCGACGCAGAAAGCCGCATCTTCAAGGGCGACGAGCGCAGAATGGTCGAGGTCCTTTCCGGCCTGTCCCGGGAGCTCATCGACTTCCGCCAGACGGCCAGGGTCCATCGCGACATCTGGGAAGACATGGCCGTCCTCGCAGACAGGGATTTCTTCGGCAAGGACTTCAGGCCCTACGCCCATGACCTCTCCGAAGAGTTCGACCGGGTGAATGAGCTCGTCGACAACGCCCGCGAGCTTCTGGCCGATCTGCGCGAGACCAACGATTCTCTTTTGAACACCAAGCAGAACGAGATCATCAAGACTCTGACCATCGTCACTTTCATATTCTACCCGGCTACCTTCATCGCTTCCCTCTTCACCATCCCGGCGTCCTTCGTGCCTCTGGTCGGCGCCAAGAACGGCTGGACGATCATCCTCGTCTTCATGATCGCCGTGACCGCGCTCATCTGGTGGTACATCAAGCGCCAGAAGTGGCTCTAGGCGGCATCGAGGCCAGTCATGGACATCCAGCTCTACAACACCCTTTCCCGAGGCAAGGAGGCATTCAAACCCATAAAGAAGGGCCTAGTCGGCATGTACAACTGCGGGCCGACGGTCCACGATTACGCCCACATCGGCAATCTGCGGTCGTACGTCTTCGCCGATTCTCTGCGCCGGATGTTCGAATACAACGGCTATGAAGTCGCCCAGGTCGTAAATATCACCGACGTCGGCCATCTCGTGAGCGATGCCGACGAGGGCGAGGACAAGATGACCAAGGCCCTGAAGCGCGAGGGCAAGCCTCTCTCCCTGGAAGCGATGCGCGAGGTCGCTACTTTCTACTACGAGCGGTTCGTCGAAGACTTGAAGGCCTTGAATGTCGAGCTGCCGAAGGCGTTCCCGCGGGCGAGCGACCACATCAAAGAGGACATCGAGCTCATCGGCGCCCTGGAAAAGAAGGGGTTCGTCTACAAGGCGAGCGACGGGATCTATTTCGACACCAGGAGGTTCCCCGCTTACGGCAAGCTCGGCGGGCGCGCCGATAAGACCGCAGGGACCGGCTCGCGCATCGGCGCCAATCCGGAGAAGCGCGATCCCGCCGATTTCGCCTTGTGGAAATTCAATCCGAAGCTCGGCTGGCCGAGCCCGTGGGGCCAGGGCTTCCCGGGTTGGCACATTGAGTGCTCGGCCATGTCGGCGAAGTATCTCGGCCAGCCGTTCGACATCCACACCGGCGGCATCGACCACATCCCCGTGCACCACACGAACGAGATCGCCCAATCGGAAGCGGCGTACGGCAAGCCTCTCGCCCATTACTGGCTGCACAACGAATTCCTGACCGTCGGCGGAGACGGCAAGATGGCGAAATCGGCCGGCAACTTCATCACCTTGAAGACGCTCGCCGACGAGTCCATCTCTCCCCTCGCCTACCGGTATTGGCTCCTCTCCGCCCATTACCGTTCGCCAGTCAGATTCACCTATGATGCCGTCAGGGCGGCTCAAAACGCCCTTATAAGGCTCCTGGCGGCCGTGGGAAGCTATCCGGACGGCGGCAAGGCTGTTCCGGCCTATAAAGAGCGCTTTTTGGCTTTTGTAAACGATGACTTGGACATGCCCGAGGCCGTGGCTTTAGCTTGGGAACTGGTCAAGGACCCGAAGGTAAACGACGCTGACAAGCGCGCCACTCTCCTCGATTTTGATCGGGTCTTCGGCCTGAAGCTAGATTCCGCGCCCCGAGTCGAAGAAGAAACGGTTCCGGAAGAGATCAAGGCCCTCTCGGATGCTCGCGAAGGAGCCAGAAAAGCCAAAGACTGGAAGAAGGCCGACGCTATCCGCGTCGAGATAGAGGCCCGTGGCTTTGAAGTGAGCGACACCCCGGAGGGCGCCCGCGTCAGGCCGAAACGCTAGATAATCCGATCTTGTCTTCTACATCCGATAGTCTCGAATATATCCGCGACTCGGCGGCGTCGATGCGCTCTTCCAGGCGCTCGAAGCTCCTTGCGAGCGAAACGGCGATGTCGTCCCCATTCTTGTATATGACCCGTTCCAGCAATTCCACATCTTTTTGATCCAATGACATTTGAGTGCGCGGCGCTTCGGCAGCGCCGCAGCGGCTAGCTTTTAATGTGTAAAAGATACCAGACGCTTGCTAAAATGGGCCTCAAAAAAGGTTCAAATTCCGGTGAAAAAAGATTAAAATCCTGGTGAAGAAAATCTCAAATCCGCCTGAATTTCCTTTCCACACCTTTTCCACTTTTCCCTAAAACGCCGAAAAATCCCCGGCGGGACCGTGCTACAATCATCCGTGCTACAATGCTTCCATGAGCCCCGTATCCCCATACGTCAAAGCCAAAGACCTGAAGATCCCGCCCCAGAGCCTGGAAGCGGAAAAGGCCCTGCTCGGCTCGATCATGACCCGCGGCGAAGCCATGAACGACGTCGTGGACCTCGTGAACGAGCAGTCTTTCTATTCGAACCAGCACCGCATGATCTGGTCGGCGCTCCTGGAACTCCACACCAAGAGCAACCCGATAGACATCCTGTCCGTCTCGGCGCGCCTCAAGGACAAGGGCCAGTTGGACGAGATCGGCGGCATGTCATATCTCTCCGAGCTCATCAACACCGTCCCCTCTTCCACCAACGCCGCTCACTACGCCGAGATCGTCGAGAAGAAGCACGTCATGCGCGAGCTCCTGCGCGCCGCAGAAGTCATAAGCGGCCTCGGCTACGACGAAGAGGCCGACCTGCACGAGCTCCTGGAAAAGGCGGAGAAGGAGCTGTACGCCGTGACCTCGAAGACCGGCTCGCACAAGTTCGTGGCTCTGAAGGACATCCTGGACACGGCCTTCGAGCGGATCGACCATCTGCACAATACCAAGAACGAGCTGCGCGGCGTGCCTACCGGCTTCCCGGAGCTCGATAACAGGCTAGCCGGCTTCCAGAAATCTGACCTGATAATCTTGGCCGCCCGCCCCTCGATGGGCAAGACTTCGCTCGCCCTCGACATCGCCAGGAAGACGGCGGTCAACCACAAGATACCAGTGGCTATCTTCTCTCTCGAGATGAGCTCGCAGCAGCTCGTCGATCGCATGCTGGCCGCCGAATCGCACGTCGATTCCTGGAAGCTCCGGACCGGCCGCAATCTCTCGGTGGAGCACGACTTCAAAGCCATAGGCGACGCCATCAGCCGGCTGTCTGAAGCGCCGATATTCATCGACGACACCGCCGGCAACAACATCCTGAAGATCCGCGCCGTAGCCAGGCGCCTGAAGAGCGAGAAGAATCTGGGGCTCATCGTCGTCGATTACCTTCAGCTCATGGTGCCGACTCAGGCCGGCCGCTATAACGACAACCTCGTCCAGCAGGTCACGGAGATCTCAAGGTCGCTTAAGACCCTGGCCCGCGAGCTCGAGATACCCGTCTTGGCCCTTTCCCAGCTTTCCCGCGCCGTGGAACAGCGCGGCGGCAAGCCTCGCTTGTCCGACCTCCGCGATTCCGGCTCGATCGAGCAGGACGCCGACGTGGTCATGTTCATCCATCGCGAGATAGACCAGGAGCGGGGCGGCCACAAGGAGGAAGCCGATATCCTGATCGAGAAGCACCGGAACGGCCCGACCGGCTCGGTCAAGCTCTTCTTCGACCAGAGGAAGACGACTTTCTTGTCGATCGACAAGGCGGACTTCGGAGAAGCCGAGAAACCGGCCGAGCCGACGTTCTGAACATGAAGCGGGCAGTCATCGTCCATTGTTGGAGCGGCACCCCGGGATACTGCTGGTATCCGTACGCAAGGAGAGAGCTGGAAGGGCGCGGCTTCGAAGTGGAAGTGCCCGCCATGCCGGACACGGACGCGCCGGATCTCGCCAAGTGGCTGCCGAAGCTCCGGGAAGCCGTCGGAACGCCCGATGAAGACACGTATCTCGTGGGCCACAGCGTCGGTTGCATCACCATATTGCGCTATTTGGAGTCGCTGCCGGCCGGCCAAAGGGTCGGCGGCGCGGTCTTGGTCGCCGGTCCCGCTGACGACATCGGCTATGAAGAGATCGAAAGCTTTTTCAAGACGCCAGTCGATTTCAATAAAGCAAAGGCGAGCGTCAAGAACGGTTTCGTGGCCATACATTCCGATAATGATCCGTACGTCGGCCTCAAGCACGGCGAGACGCTCAAAAAAGAATTGGGCGCGGAATTGATCGTCAAGCACGACGCCAATCACTTCGCCGGGATGGAAAACTACGGCGAGAAGGACTGCCTTGAATTACCGGACGTTGTCGATGCCGTAGTCAGGCTTTCGTCGAGATAACGATCATTCCCTACCATGGATTCATTGCGGAAACTAGAAGAGATCTTCGCCCGCTTCCCCGGCATCGGGCCGCGGCAGGCCAGGCGCTTCGTCTATTACCTGTTGAATAAATCGCCGGCATCCATAAAAGAGCTGGCGGACTTGATAGAAGAGGTCAAAAAGACCACGGCCGAATGCAGCAGATGCCACAGGTTCTTCGTCGGCACGGATTCGAAAATCGTCGCGTGCCCCATCTGTTTGGACCAAACGCGCGACGCTTCGTCGCTCATGGTGGTCGCTCGTGACTCGGATTTCGAATCCATCGAGAAGAGCGGCGCCTACAAGGGCCTTTATTTCATCCTCGGCGGCACGGTGCCGATCCTAGATAAAGAGGCCGAGAAGCGCGTCCGCCTGAAGCCCTTGCTCGAAAGGATAGCCGGCAAGGCCTCCGGGATAAAAGAGGTCATCCTGTCCTTGAATGCCACGCCGGACGGCGAGAATACGGCGGAAATCGTCAAGGAGGCTATTTTAAAGACGGCCACCGGCAAGAGGATCAAGGTCACGATACTCGGCCGCGGTCTCTCGACTGGCGCCGAGCTCGAATACGCGGACACCGACACGATCAAAAGCGCCCTGAAGAATAGGCACTGAAACACATTCGTCTCTCGATACCCGGAAAAGCCCCTGCAGGGGCTTTTCCTTATCCTCGGAGATTTCTTGCTAGAAATCTCCTGCGGAGGTATTTCGAGACGAATGTGTTTCAGTGCTTATTTGAGCGAGTTTATCTTGACCTTGAAGAAGGGCTGGCGATGGCCGTTCCGCTTCCAGCCCGAGCGGCTCTTCTGCTTGTACCGGACGACCAGGACCTTCGGGGCGCGGCCGATCTTCGCGATGGTGCCGGTCACTTTGGCTTTGGGAATGTAAGGGGTGCCGATGGTTGTGTCCTTGCCGTCGTCGACCAGAAGGACTTTGTCAAAGGCAACAGAATCGCCCTCTTTGTGGGCGCCGGCGAGCTTCTCGATGGTGATGGTGTCACCTTTCGAGACCGTGTACTGCTTGCCTCCCGTTTGGATGACGGCGAATTCCATAGGCGGATACTATACAGGAATCCGCTAAGGAACGCAAACAGCAGCTTATAATATCGAGATCACTCGGTGTCGGGCTTCTCCAGCGCCGGCACTTCGATCCCAGGCGCTTCTCCGGTGATGCGCAGGACATCCTTGTCAACCTTCTTGAGCTCCTTGCCGGAATTATTGTAATGGTTGATGACCGTCGATAGCGACATGCCAAGCTTGCTGTGATAATCGGCGTATTTATTCAGATGCGTGCCGAGCTCTCCTACCCGCTTGATGATGTCTTTGGCAGTCTCTTCGATCTGCATAGCCTTCAAGCCCTGAAGAACGGTCTGCAGATAAGCCAGGAATGAGGTCGGCGAAACGATGATGACCTTGTATTTGCCGGCGGCGCGCTGGATCAAGTTGTCGGTCTCCTCGGTAACTTCCCCGATCTTATTCACCAAGAGGTCGTAATAGATGGCTTCGTGCGGGATGAACATGAAGGCGAAGTCCATGGTGCCTTCGGCCGGCCGGACGTATTTGGCGGTCTCCTGGATGCGGATCTTCAAGTCGCCGACGAAGGCCTTCTCCAGTTTCTCGCGCTCCGCCGGATTGTGCTCCTCGGCCAGCTTGTTGTAATTCTCGAGCGAGAACTTCGAATCGACCGGGATTATCTTGTCTTTGACGAAGATGGCGGCGTCCACCACTTCCCCGTTCTTGAAAGCGTACTGCATCTGATACTGGCCCGGCGCCAGGACGTTCTTCAGGAGCGTCTCCAGATAGTACTCGCCGAGGACGCCGCGGTGCTTCGGGTTTTTCAAGATGTCTTGGAGATCCTGCAGCTGCGTGGTGAACGAAACCGTCTGCTTGCCTATCTCCTTGACCTGGGCCAATTCATTGGTGATATCCTTGATCAACCGTTGCGACTCGCTGAATTGCCGGTGCAAGGCCGCGGCCATCTCTTTGGTATTTTCCCCGAGCTTGGCGTCGACGGAGCGGCGCAAATCGCTGACCTGATCGGCCACGAGCTTCAGGCCGGCCCCGTCCTCCTGTTTGTCCGGCTTGCGGCGCGAAAGCATCGTAGCCAGAACAATGTTGGCAATAACCGCCAAAACGATTAGAATGATGAGCACAGTCTCCATAACCATAAGTATATAGAAACTATCATGATTCACCAAACCATAAAAGAGCAGATCAAGGATGCCCTGCGCGCTAAGGACACGATCCGCCTGGAGACGTTGCGTGGCTTGAACGCCCTTTGTCAGAACGAGCTCCTGTCTGCCAAGGTGCCGGCCGGCCAGGCATTCCTGCCTGATGAAGCGGTCCTCGCCCTCATAAAGCGCAGCGTCAAGCAGAGGAAGGATTCCATCGAGCAATTCGGGAAGGGCGGCCGCGACGATCTGGTCGAGAAGGAGAAGGCCGAGCTCAAGATCCTGGAATCGTATCTGCCGCAGATGATGACCCGGGCCGAGATCGCGGTCGTAGCCAAGGCGCGCGTCGAAAAGCTCAAATCGGAAGGCACCTTCGACCCCAAGGCCGGCGGCAAGATGACGGGCATGATCATGAAGGAACTCGCCGGCAGGGCCGACGGCGCCGACGTGAAGGCGGTAGTAGACGAGCTCATGGAAGCCAAATAAAAACAGGCACCTCGGTGGAGACGCCTGTCCGTCAGTGGAGTTTGCCACTGGCTCTGCGTTTGACGGCAAGATCCCTGAACCATTCCCTTCCCCCGAGTTTATCGATGATAGGAAACAGAAGGGTCAGGAAGATGTCAGTAAGCGCATTTGTTGGTATCGGCATCCCCCACGTCGTGATGTGAGTCGCTTTCAAACCCCTGGCAAGCCTTTGGACCCTCCAGTGATGGAGAAAGCTTGAGATCAGGATCAATTCGACACCAGGTATTTTTTCGGCCAATGCTCCGGCCGCTTTCCTGATGAAATCGATTTGTCCCATGGTCTCTTTCCCTTTCCTGATTACCTTGAGGTTCTGACAGCCGAGCTCCTTGAGAGTCTCGGCATATGTGTCTGCCTCATGGCGCCCTCCTTTGATTTGTACGTCGGAGAGCACCAGGACCATCGAGTCTTTACTCGCCTTCGCGAGCTCGACGGCTCTTACCAGTCCCCGATACCAATCCTGCCATTTCCTTGGCCCGATCCGGAATCCGTAGGGCCATTTTGTCAATGGAACTATGAGTTTTATGGGTATTCACCCCCTTTCGGCTGACAGGATAACATAATAAATGGCTTCTGTCAATAAGTGTATAATAATATGGCATGGGGCCGCTCAAAAAAGAACCGCTCATCCTAGTCCTCACGGCGTTGGCCGTCTTTTCGATCGGCTGGCTCATTTGGAATACCTACCGCCCGACGGCCATCGTGAATCTCGACTCCAAGGGCACGGCCATCGTGGCCTTCGGGGACAGCCTGATCCAAGGCGTCGGCGCCTCGGAGGGGCATGACTTCGTTTCCCTGCTTGCGGCGCGCCTGGGTCAATCCATAGTCAATCTCGGCAAAAGCGGCGACACCGCGGCCGACGGCTTGGCGCGGCTCGACGACGTCTTCCGATACGATCCGCGGATCGTCATCGTCCTTCTGGGCGGCAACGACCTCCTGCACGGGGTGCCGATAGACAAGACCTTCGCCGATCTGGACAAGATCGTGACGACCATTGAATCCCGCGGCGCCGCGGTGCTCCTTCTCGGCGTGCGCGGCGGCCTCCTGTACGACAGCTACGACAGCCGGTTCGAGGCTCTCGCCAAGGCGCGCGGGACCGGCTTCGTGCCGAACGTCCTCGCGGGCCTCATCGGGGACCAGGAATACATGTCGGACGAGGTCCACCCCAACGACGCCGGCTACGCGAAGATCGCCGACAAGGTGGAACCGGTGTTAAAAGAGATGCTCGCCGGACGGTGAGGGACGGATTGACATAAGATCAACTACTGCTACTATTCCATTGGAAGGCCGTGGCGAAGAGTCCGGCAAAACCAAACAAAATCGAATATAGCTAAGGAGCGCCCACATGCTACTGCTAGCAATCTTGCTGCCATTCGTATACTTCTTTGTCAGAGGACGGATCCTGGCAGGGATCGTGACGGTTATCGTTCTCCTCATGTCCTTGGGATTCCTGTGGCCGGTCTTCTCGATCTGGGCGATTATCGACTGGAGCGCACAGCGCAGGGACAAGGCCTTGCACAAGCACGCCGAAGACATCGGCCGCCAAGTCGCCGCCAATATGGCCTCCGGCAAACAGACGCCGCCAATGCTCTGAGGATCCGCAGGATCCGCCGGCGGTCATCCCCCAAATGCCCTCTCGGATCGTCTTAAGAAGATGATCCACGAGGGCTTTTATTTTGTGCGGAGGAGGGATAGAAAAAGGGCCCGTCTGTGACGACGGGGCCCTGAAGGTCAACCTCTGTGGCTATTCACCACCTCGTTGATGTGCTTGTTCAGCAGCCTCTCCCGGCGGATCGCGAAGTAGATCGCAAGCGAGACACAGACTGCCCAGATGGGAAGAAATTCCATCTTCCAGAATTCATCCTGGTGGGACTTGAGCCAGTCGCTCGCAACGATGAGAGTGATGGCGAGAGCGAGGAATGACAGCGCGGCGGGGACGATGGAGAAAAAAACGGAAAGCCGTCCCAGCTTGTCCAACTCTTTGTCGATGTTCATGATAAACCCCTTCTAAATGATTTCTGTCTCTTCTTTCGCGGCCGGAGGTGGCGCTTCAGATTCGACAGGATAGCTTCTTATCTTCTTACATTATACTACTTTAGTGGTTATTTGTCAATAGCCCAACCTATACCTTCCCGAACGGTTCGATCTCGACGATGAAGGTGGCGCCCTTCCCTTCCCCGGCCGACTCGGCGCGGATCGTGCCGTGGTGGGCCTCCACCAGCTGTTTGGCCACGAAAAGGCCGAGGCCGGTGCCTTTGATGTTGACCTTCGAGGCGTTCTCGGCCCGGGAGAATTTCTGGAAGAGGTGCGGCAGGACTTTCGGGTCGATGCCGACGCCGGTGTCCTTGACGGCGAAGACGAAGAGGTGCCGCGGCCGGTCGAAGGCGAGAGTCACGGCGACCGAGCCGGACGGCGTGTATTTCATGGAATTGTCGATCAGGTTGGCGATGACCTGTTTGAATTTATCGCGGTCGGCGGTGATGCGGTAATCGATGTTGCTGTCCTCGGCGGTGAAGGAGAACTTGAGGCCGGCCTTCTCGATGTTCGGCTGGAGCTCGGCGATGACGTCTTCGATCAAGGTCTTCAGGTCAATGGTCTCGAAGTTGTACTTCATGGTGCCGAGTTCGATCCTGGAGACGTTCAGATAGTCATCGACGATGCTGACCAGGGTGTTGGTCGAATCGAAGATGTGCCGGATGCCGTCAAGGGCTTGCCGGCCGAGCTCCCCCATGTCGCCCTCAAGAAGGAGCGAGGCGTAGCCTTTCATGGCCGAGAGAGGGGCCCGCAGCTGATGCGTGGCGAAGGATATGAACTCCGACTTCTGCCGGTCCAGCTCCGTCAGCCGCTCGTTCGCCTTCTCCAGGTCATCCGCCAGCTTTTGGATGCGCTCGCGTTGAAGAACTTCTTTAATAACACTTCGAATTAAGAAAACACCCGTAATTATGACTAAAACAAAAAGAATCCCGTTTATAATAATATCTTCGAATGAAATCGAAAGCAGTGTCCTGACAAAGATAAAAATGGAAAGTGCAAAGACCAACAATTCGGTTGCGATAACCTTTATGTTCAAAAAGTGTAGTTTCAATATTGCATAAGCCGTGAAGCCGACAAATAAAATCAAGCTTGGCGCATCAAGGAGGGTAAAGTCAAAAACATTAAAATATACAGGCAATATAACGCTGAATGATAGAGCTGCAAGGCTATAAGATGAAACCCCAAGAAGGATGAACCTTAATTGTAATTTTGATATTCCTGTAGCCTTCTTTTGGGCTTGATATATAAGATAAATAAACGAACAGATGTAAAGCAGAAAATACAGCGCGTATATTGTGAAGAATGGCCCTAAATGACCTTGATAACCTAGCACGGTCAGACGATCAATTCCACTGACAACATATCCGTCTAAATAACAAATAGCGAAGAGGAAAATGCTGGGTATAAAAATGCCTATTTTTTGCCACAGTGGAATTCTTTTTAAATCAATGTTACATATTTCAAGAATCCAGATTAGGCCGGTTAGTGGTACAAGTGTCGTAAACGCATAACTGCTTCGTAGAATAATCAGGGTTGGGTAGAATCTGAACAAATAATCAAATATGATGGAAATGACTGTGCTAAGACTAAATACAGCAAAACCATAATTTAATCTTTCATTCGGTTTTCGTAACCAGACTATCAACCCAAGAAAAAGGTTGAGTATCCCGGATAATAAGATAATGACAGACATGATTTATACAGATATAAATTTATTAACAAAATTCCTTCCTAGTATATTCCCCATAATATCCCCAGACGTCTCTCCGTTATTGCATTTCTTCGCGGCCAGATATACACATCCTATGTTGTAAGCAATTCTATTGTACAGGGCATCCGATCCAAAGATAAGTTTTGAGCTTGGTATTATATTAAGAGTTCTTGAAATGACTGACGTGGACACGCCTGAGGTATCGAAAAACAGATTGCTGTATTTATCACTCAGTTTCTTTATCAAACGATAATCAATGTTAACCATACCGTAATGACCTATGTGGGCAATAATGACCTTTATGTCATAAGCGCTCAGAAGTTCACTGGCTCCATCTTTATCACAGAAATTTTCTAGTAAACCATTTGTCCTACTTCGTTCGATATAACCGTATTTCCTGTTTATCTTAAGGGTATAATTTGAAATGCCGCCGTGGAACAAAACATAAAGTTTGTATTTGGCGGCAGTCTCGTATATCTTGCGGAGTTTTTTTGCAATCTCATCGCCGTTTTTATATGGTTCTGGTTTGAAATTCTGAAGATTGGGGTGAAATTTAAGTCCAACAATATGGTAATTATCTACATACGACTTTATGGTGGATTCGATTTCTGAAAGATTGATGTTGTGGATGTCGACGGAACCAAGAAGCATAAATCTAGTATCCTGAGAATATTTTTTACCGACGTTTTCTGTCGGCGCCCATGGGTCGAGAGACAAAAGAATGCTTTTATCGGCTAGTGATGCTTCCATTTCTTCAAGGATTCGATCAGCATTAGTTTTTTTGTAAGTATGCTCAATCATAGAGAACACACTCCTAGGAAAAAGTTTAAAGTACAATCGTGATCCTATCTTTTCAAGTTTACTGTAATTAAATTTTTCTAAAATTCCTGGGCTCAAATAATCTTCGTGGCAGCATTCATCGACAATTTCTTCATAATGGACAACGCCCATAACGTCAATCGGGTGAATGTGAGTGTCAATGATCCGAAAACTTAAATCATTTTTTAGTTTTCGTACATCTTTTAGGACCTCTATAATTTGTCTTTTGTACATCAAAATCCTATTTCGCTTTTAATTTCTTTTAGATTTTCAATCAGGACGTTAATCTGTTCCTTTGTGTGTGCGGTTGACACGGTCGTGCGCAGGCGAGCCTTGCCTTTCGGTACGGCCGGCCAACGAGCTGCAGGAATGAAGATGCCGCGCTCCAGGAGCTTGACGCTGGCATCCATAGCCTTTTTCTCATTTCCTATAAAAATGGGTATTATCTGCGTTCTAGAATTGAGGAAATTGATTCCGATATTCGCTAATTGGTCTTTCATATATAGCGCATTGGCAAGTACTTTCTCTCTCCTCCAGGTCTCCTCGGTTGCGATCTCGATCGACTTAATCAGACCACAGACCACCGGGGGCGCGATCGGCGCCGTGAAGATGAATGAGTCAGAAGTTATTTTGAGATAATCGACCAAATCTTTTGAACCAACCACGAAACCACCGACCCCGCCAAAACATTTGGTGAATGTCCCCATAATCACATCGACTTGCCCTTCAACGTTGTAGTAGTCTTCGACTCCTCGGCCGTGCGGGCCAAGGATGCCAGTGCCGTGAGCATCATCGAGATAAACGATCGCTTTGTATTGTCTCGCTTGTTCAAGTATCTGGGGTAGCGGAGCGATGTCGCCATCCATACTAAAAACTCCGTCCGTCACAATCATCTTTCTTTGGGATACGGGATAATTCTTCAGTTTTTCCAGTAAGTCATTAATGTCCAAATGCTTGTAGATCTCTTTCTTCGCACCGCTCAATCGTATACCGGCGATGGCACTCGCGTGATTGTACTCATCGCTGAAGATAATTGTGTCTTTATCTTTCGCGATTTTTTCGCTGAAGAGCGACGCCAGAGAAAATTTCGGGACATTGACTAATGCCGGGATGGTGCCGGAGTTTGCCATGTATCCAGAGACGAACGACACTGCCGCTTCCCTGTGTTTGAACGCAGCGATTTTTTCTTCCAACTGATTATGAATCTCAAGATTGCCGGTCAGGAGACGGGCGCTGCCATTACCGATACCCCATTTCCTTGCTCCTTGAACAGCCGCCTCGATAACACGTGGATCTGTCATCAAATCCAAATAATTATTAGTCGCGAACATTAAGACCTTTTTTCCGTTGACTACAACTTCTGGAGCATGCGGCGAAGATACTACGGGCGGGTACGGGTAAAAACCATGTTTCTTAATGAAATTTACCGCTTGAGAAAGACTTTTCATGACTTCATTTTAACATTATCTGGTAATTTTTGCGTGTTGGATATGTGGGTAGAAATCTTATAGATGACGCGCGTAACAGATTTCTGAATTACCTTGGTACCTTATCTTGATATAATGAACGGCGTGGTTATATCAGCATATGTTGTAATCATCTGGACTGCTGCTGTACTTATTGGCAGTCTAGCTCTAGTTATATTTCTAGGTAACAACAAACCTTCTTCGAGGGCTTTCGCCTTTACTATATCCATAGTCACCTTGTGGACAATGAGTGTTGGGCTTTTTACAGCTTCAAGGGATCCGAATCTTGCTGAATTTTGTATAAAGATGAATTTTTTCCTTGGGAGCGCTATAGCCTCATCATTTTTATATTTTTTCTTCACATTTCCTTACGACAAAAGGCCTAACCATAAACTTGCCTTGTCTCTTGTAATGCTCCAACTTATTTTCTTATATTTATATTTTTTTACGAATATCATTGTATATGGACCAGTCCCATTAACAAATCCTTCTTCTGCTATTTGGTGGGGATGGGGATTGGGTCCAGGATATTTTGTATATAACCTATTCTTTTTCGGTTTTTTCTTGACCGGAATCGTACTCTTATATCATAGATACCGTTTAACCAAAGATTATTCTCAAAAGAATAATCTAAAATACATGTTGTCAACAGTGATTATAGGCCTAATCCCGCCAACGCTTTTTAATCTAATTTTACCTCCATTAGGATATTTTGGTCTTAATTGGGTTGGACCAGCCAGTGGTATGTTCTGGGTACCGATTATGGCCTATTCCATCATCCGTTATCATCAAATGAATGTACGGGTGGTGGTTACAGAGGTGCTGGCCATCGGTATGGCGTTCATTTTCTTCATGGACATCTTTATCACGATGTCGTTCGGTATTTGGGGGCGTATCGGTACCTTCGGGGCTTTCCTTGTTTTGAGCGCATATTTGATTCGCGGTGTTCTCCGGGAAGCTAAGCAGAGAGAACAGCTCGACGATCTAAACCGAAATCTCGAGCAGAAAGTCGCCGATCAGACGGTGGAGATCAGGAAGTCGTACGAAGCAGAGAAACATGCCCGCGCGGAATTGGAGAAATTGAACGACGCCAAGAATCAATTCATCATGATCACCCAGCACCACCTGCGCACGCCGGTCACCAGCCTCATCTGGGGACTGGAGTCCGTTCTGAAGGGGGTGACCGGCGTCATCGGGTCGGAGACGCGCTCGGCGGTCGAAGGCATGAAGTCGTCGGCGGACCGCCTGATGCATATCGTCGACGATTTCCTGAACATCACCACTCTGAAGATCGGCACGAGCATATTGAACATCTCCGATCGGAGCCTCAAACCGGCCATCGAAGGCATCATCGAGGAGCTTCAGCCGGAGATCAAGCGCATGAACATCGCCGTCTCCTGGCCGCGCAACGACAGGGGCTGGCCCGAGCTCAAGATTGATTACGACAAGATGCGCGAGATCCTCTTCATCGTCGTCGAGAATGCCGTGCGGTACAACCGCGAGGGCGGAATTGTCACGATATCCACGAAGACAGGCGGCGGCTCATTTGAGCTCTCGATCGAGAACACCGGTATCGGCATCACCCAGGAAGAGGCACGGAAGATCGGCTCGTCGCTCTTCTACCGCGGAGAATGCGCTCGCAAGGCCCATCCTATCGGCATGGGCATCGGCTTGTCCGTCGTCAAGGCCATCGTCAAGGCTCACCATGGGAGTTTTTCTATCGAATCGAAAGGGAAGGAAGAGGGGGCTAAGGTTACAGTGGAATTGCCAAAATAAATTACGTTGCTGAGATTTTATGCTCCAGTTTCTGCCGTCTTCGGCGCCATCTCGCGGATTCTATCCATGACGACGTTGGCGTAGGCCTTGAAATCGTCGGGTGAGAGGGCGGCAGCGCCGGGCTTGGGGGTGATGTAGATGGGCGCGCCGTAAGTGACAGAGAGCTTGCGGCGGCCGCGGAAGAAATCGGCGGGCGAGAGCCGGAAAGTGCCGCCGAGATAGACGGGTACGATGGGCCGGCCGGTCTTGTATGCGAGATAAGCCACGCCTCCCTTCCCTTCCTGGATCTTGCCGTCGAGGGTCCGGCGGCCTTCGGGGAAGATGCAGAGATTGCCCCGAAGCCGGAGGATGGCCAGGTGATTCACCAGCGACTTGTCGTAATCATTGAGGCCGGCATAGACCGGGTGGGCGCCCCAGGCCTTGAAGAAAGTCCCGCCATAGAAGCGCTGGCGCCAGCCGGAATTCTTGTAGAAGGCCCTTTCGCGCGAGGTGTAGAACATCGGGGCGAAGCGGGTGAACATCGGCAGAGAGCCGGGCACGAGAAAAACGTCAAATTCGCTGGAGTGGTTGGTGGCGAAGATGACGTTGGTCTTGAGGCCTTTCAGATGTTCCAAGCCTTTGATCTCGATATGGCCGCAGAAGATGAACAAGAGGCGGAACGGTATCCAGATGAGCTTCTGAAGAACAAATGGAACAAAAAAGTGCCAGTTTTTCACCGGAGCATTATATCACGCTTCCCTTGCCATCTCATGGAACAGGTGTTAGCATCATCTCGACGATCCGTTCTTTCCAAATGCAACAGGAAGGACGGCCCTATTTTTAACTGCAGATCAACAAGGAAGGAGCAGGTTATCATGAAGAACAGAAAAGAGGGCCGGCCGGCCCTTTGTTACGCGGTATTCGGGCTTGCTTTGCTCGCGGCGGCGACCTGTCTCTCGGGTTGCGCCGCCACCGAAGTGGCCCTCGAACACAAGGACCTCAAAGTCTCGACCCAGATGTCCTCGACCATATTCCTGGACGTGGAGAACCGCACCGCCAGGACCGTCTATCTCGACGTCCGGAACACTTCGGACAAGGATATCGACGTCAGGCCGCTCATCGAATCGCGGCTGGTCGCTCAGGGCTATACGGTCACCCCGAACGCCAAGGAGGCCTTCTACATCCTGCAGATGAACATCCTCCAGGTCGGCGTGGCCGATCCGTCCGCCGCGCACGAATCATTGTACGCGGGCTGGGGCGGTCAGCTTGCCGGGGGAGTGGCCGGAGCGATGATCGGCGGCAACCGGACGTCGAATTCCTTCGGGGGCGCGATGAACGGCGCCGGGATCGGCGGGCTTGTCGGCGGAGCCGGTGAATTGATCGCCGGAGCGCTGGTCAAGAACGTGACCTATTCGATCATCACCGACCTGCAGATCCTCGAGAGGACGGATGAAGCGGTCAAGCAGACCGTGCAATCCGACCTAGCCCAGGGTACCGGCACGCGCGTTCTCCAGACGAGCGAGAGCACGCAAGGCCGGAAGAAGTATCAGACCAGGATCCTTTCTACGGCGAACCAGGTCAACTTGAAATTCGAACAGGCCCTGCCAATCCTCGAGGAGCAGCTCGCCAAATCGGTGGCAGGTCTGCTGTGACCTTCACGGCGCGGCCTCCGGAGCGACGCACCCGCGTCGCTCTTTTTTATTGCTTCACAAGCTCACTCCCCACACTCTCCTGGCATTCTCGAGCAGGGCTTTTTCTACCTCCTCGAGCGGCAGTTTCTTGATGCGGGCGATCTTGTCGACGACTTCGGAGACGTAGGCCGGCTCGTTGCGCTCGCCTCTGTGGGGCACCGGAGCGACGAAGGGACAGTCAGTCTCGGCTTGGATCATATCGAGAGGCACGTACTCGACAAGCTCGGCATATTGTTTGGCGAAAGTTATGGCCCCGGTGAACGAGAGGGTGAAGCCGAGATCAAGGAACCGGCGGGCCTCTTCGATGGTGCCGGCGAAGAAATGGGAATCGCCCTTGACCTTGGCGTGGGCCGCGAGGATATCCAGGGCGTCGCCGTAAGCCTCCCGGATATGGAGCATGAGCGGCTTGCCAGATTCGTTGGCGAGGGCTATCTGCGCGATAAAGGCTTCTTTCTGTTTGGCGATCGAGTCGGCCGGCAGGCGGTGATAATCGAGACCGCACTCCCCTACCCCAACGACCTTCGGATGCTTGAGCAATTCCCGATAGACAACAGGGTCGAATGTCTCGCCGCGCGACGTGAATCCGCCTCCACCCTTTCCCAGCTCCTTCTCGTCATGGAAAGAGGCCGAGGTATGTATGGGGTGCAAGCCGACGATGGCATAGGCGCCTTCCGGATATTCCTCCGCTAATTCAAGGGCTTTTCCGGAGGTATCGATCTGGGTGCCTACGTTTATGAAAGCCGTGCCAGCGCGAAGAGCGCGCTTGGCCGTCGCCTCCCTGTCCGCGTCAAAGGCCGCGAAATTCAGGTGAGCGTGAATGTCGATGCGGCGGAACGGCACGACTTATATCTCGGTCTCGGAGGTATTGGTGATGATGAGATTGGCAGCCGGCGTATAGACCGGATCGCCCGAGACGCCGTCGGTGCAGGACAGATTGAAGTAATAGTGCCCGGTGGGAGAAGAGGTGTTGGTCGCCATCTGGGCGGTCGAACCCGTGCCGGTGAAGTTGGTGCCGGTCCAATTCGAGGTGAAGCTCGAGGGCGCGGTCTGGCCCGGAGGCGGAGTGACCGAGGCAGTGCAGGTGTATCCGGCGGGCAGGCTGTTCACCCATTTGACCACCACCGGCTGGCTTTGAGTGATGGTCAGGGAGCATGCCGTGGCAGAGGATGAGGTGTTGCCGATGTAGAGGGCGATCGAGCCCTGGTTGCAATTGCTGTTCACGCCAGCCACCGTCACGTTGCCGCAATTCGGCGAGGCCGTGGCCTGCAGGCTCTGATTGTTGTGGTCGCGGACCACGAGGCTCGGGCCGAAGCCGCCCGGGGTGCTGTAGCTTATGGTATCGGTAGTGTTAGAGCCCCAGCCGCCGCCGCTCCAGTTGTAATCGTAGCTGCCGGAGCCGCCGGAAGGATAGGCGGTGAAGGTCACGTTGCCGGCGGAAGAGAGATTGGTCGGAGACGACGGGCTACAGTATGCCGCCACGGCCGTCGAGACGAGCTTGACGCCCTTGGTTGGCCCGGCGGGATCGTTGAACTCTATCCAACCGACGACCGATCCGCCCCAGGCGTAGCCGACGAGGGTGTTGTCGCTGGTCTTCAGGGTGACGCCGCCGTTGCCGCTCGTGTCTCCCGTCACGTGGTTGGGGCCGGATAATTCTATCCAGCCGTCCCAGCCGTCGCTCCTAGACGTCATGCTGGAGCAATTTCCGGAAGCGGTCCCGGCGCAGGCCCTGGCCCAGCCGTTGACCGCTCCGGTCGACAATACCAGGGTGGCGTTGGTCGCGCTCGTCCCGCCCGAGGGGAAGCTCGACAGGCCGCCGAATTTGATCCAGCCGATGCCCGAAGACCACATATAGCCGGTGATATTGTTCAAGCTGTCCACCTGGAGGCCGTACGGTCCGCCGCCGGCTCCAGCGTCAGTGGAGCTCGCCGACAGCCAGCCGACATTCGACGACCAGGCCCAGCCCGAAAGATAGCCGGTGGTCGTCTGGGCATTAGTGGGCATGGTGCGGATGACGGCGACGAAGATCGCCGCGACGACGAGCAAGGCTGTCAGGCCGAGAAGGAGTTTTTTCATATTGAAACGGCGGAAGAGAACGGTGCTTCTTAATTGTACATCATGGCAGGGGCCCTGACGAGGATGATGTGGACAAAACGGAGCCCTTTCGACATCCCTTACTTAATGGCTTCTAACCTGGCCATTTCTCGACCATGAGCAGGCCCTTGCCTTTGCCGGAAGGCATGGCCGACCATATCTCTTCGGTGATGTAAGGCATGAACGGGTGTAGGGCCGCGATAAGGCCGGAGAAGACGGCGAGAAGCGCGCGCGAACGGCTTTCCTTGGCTTGCCGGTCGCTCCCGGACAATATCGGCTTCGACTCTTCGATCAGCTTGTCCGCCAATTCATGCCAGGCATAGTGATAGAGCTTCTCGCCGACCAGATAATACTTGTACTGGTCCATCTCGGCGGTGATCTCCTTGACCAGGCCGTTCCAATCGTCCAGGATTTTTTGATCGTCTTTATTCAAACCGGCTTGCGGTCCTCCGACCGCGTAAGTGAAGATGAATCTGGCGATGTTCCATAATTTGTTGGCGAACAGCTTGTATGCCCTGATCTTCTGCTCGTCTATCTTGCTGTCGCTTCCGGGACCGATGCCGACTATGAGAGACATGCGCACGGCGTCGGAACCGTATTTTCCGATCATCTCCAATGGGTCGACGTTGTTCCCCAAGGACTTGCTTATCTTGCGCCCCTTGGGGTCGCGAACGATGCCGTGCAGATAGACGGTCTTGAACGGCACTTCGTCCAAGAGATACGTGCTCATCAAGATCATGCGCGCCACCCAGAAGAAGATGATGTCGGAGCCGGTCTCCAGGATGGTCGTCGGGTGATACTGCCGATTGGCCTTGAATTCTTTCTCATCCGGCCAGCCGAGGGTGGAGAACGTCCACAGGCCGGAAGAGAACCAGGTATCGAGAGTATCTTCGTCCTGGGTCCAGCCGGCGCCCTTCGGCGCTTCCATGCCGCAATACGTCTCGCCGCCTTTATACCATACGGGGAGGCGGTGGCCGTACCAGATCTGCCTGGAGATGCACCAGTCGCGGAGGTTGTCTATCCAATTGAAATATACTCTCTCGAAGCGGTCCGGGATGATCTTGACGGCTCCGGAAGAGACCGCCTCTTTCATGAGATCCTTCAGGGTGGTCGTCCGGCCGGCGTGCTTGAATTCCTTATTCACCGCCACGAACCATTGGTTCATGATCTGCGGCTCGATGAATCCACCGCTGCGTTGGGCGGTGGCGATGTTATGGACGTAATCCTCTTCCCTGACGAGCAGGCCCTTGGAGGCCAGCTTTTCGACGATCTTCTGGCGCGCCTCGGCGATCTTCGTCCCGGCGAATTCGCCGGCGATCGGCAGCAACCTGCCGTACCGGTCTATGATCTGCTCCTTGTCCAGCTTGTGTCGTTCGGCTATCTCGAAGTCCACGTTGCTGTGCCAGGGCGTGATGGTCATGACTCCCGTGCCGAATTCCCTGTCTATGGACGCGTCTTTTACGACCGTGGCCGTTATCGGGCCGTTGATCCATTCAAGGCCGATCTTCTGGCCGTCCTTATAAGCGGCGTATCTCGGATCGTCCGGGTGCATCACCACGTATTTGTCTCCGAATTTAGTCTCCGGGCGGGCAGTGCCTATGACGAACGGGCCGTACTTGAAATAATAGAACTTCGCCTTTTCCTCCACATATTCGATCTCGTCGTCCGAGATGGTGGTCTGGCCCTTCGGGTCCCAGTTGACCACCCGATGCCCGCGATAGATGAGGCCGTCGTCATACATCCTCTTGAAGGCGGTGCGGACGGAGAGGTTGCGCTTGTCGTCGAGAGTGAAGGCCTCGCGCGACCAATCGAGGGAGGCGCCCATCTTGCGCATCTGCTTGACGATCGTATCGTGCGTCTCTGTCGCATATGCCCCGATGCGGCGGAGGAGCTCTTCCCGGCCCAGGTCGCGGCGGTTCTTGCCTTCCTCTTTCTGGATCTTCTTCTCCACCACTGCCTGAGTGGCGATGGCGGCATGATCGGTGCCGGGGATCCAGAGCGTCCGCCTGCCCTTCATGCGGGCGTAACGGACCATGATATCCTCGATGGCGAGCATGAGAGCCGAGCCCATATGCAAGACGCCCGTCACGTTGGGCGGCGGCAGGACGATCGTGAATGGTTCGCCATTTTGATTCCGCTCGGGCAGCTTGTCAGGATCGAAATAGCCGCTCTTCTCCCAAATGGAATAGATGCGGTCCTCGGTCGAGGCCGGATCGTAAGGTCTCAGGAATCTGTCGGGCACTGAAGCCGGTTTCTCATCCATGCAGGAAATAGTAGCAGAAAAACGCCCCGAACGAAAACCGCGCCTTGAAGCGCGGGTTTCGGGATCTTAGATCAGAGGATGCGGTCAGTTGCCTTAGAAGTGGTTTCCAAAACCGCCGCGGCCGTTGAAGCCGCCGTAGACCGGAGGAAAATATCGCACCGTCGGGACGAAATAGTTGTAATAGTAGCCGTTCGGGTAGGTCACCTGGAAGGTCCCGGTGTTGTAGTGAGTGGGAGCGGGCGGGTATGAATTGCCGTAACCGTTGCCCCAGTTGCCGTGACCGCCGCCATTCCAATTGCCGTTCCCGTTGCCGGTCCAGCCGCCATTGTGGTTGCTCGAGCCGGAACCGCTCCATTGGGCTGAAGCTAGACCGGGCGTAGAGACAAGAACGGCCGCTATGATCGCCAAGGCGATCACCCCCGCAAAAGACTGTATTTTAAGGCTATTTTGCATGATTATGTATATGATTAAGGTATAATACGGCAACGACCGGCTATTGGGTATTGCTTGTCGCATGCTATGTTAATGACACAGAAATGTCAAGTATGTCCATACTTCCATGATCATCCTCGGGATTGAGACTTCATGCGATGAGACGGCCCTGGCGCTTCTCGAGACGCGAGGGCATGGAGCGCCAGCCGGCCGGCGGATCGAATGCCGCGTGATATCCTCTCTCGTCCATTCGCAAGCGGACCTGCACAGCCCTTACGGCGGCGTCTTCCCTTCCCTCGCCAAGCGCGAACACGGCAAGAACCTCGTGCCGCTTTTGCACAAGCTGCTCACGGAGGCGGAACGGGAAGAGGCCCTGAAGAGTACGACGTCGGCGCGGCCATCGCGCCGCGTCTCATTCTCGCCGACGCATGGAAACCGGCATTCCGATATCGAGCGTGCGTCGGCTCCGAAAGCCTCTTCAGAACCTCTTCCCGTTCCGCTCGAAGACATCCTCGAGCAGTTCCGTGCCGAGGTAGCGCCTCAGAATCCGGAACTGTTCGAATCTTTTGCCGCGGCCGATTTCCTGAAAGACGCGCCGCCTATGATAGACAAGATCGCCGTGACCGAAGGGCCGGGTTTGGAGCCGACTCTGTGGGTCGGCATAAATTTCGCCAGGATGCTCGCGGCTCTCTGGAAGGCGCCGATCGTGCCTGTCGACCACATGGAGGGGCACATCGTCGGCTCGCTCCTTGCGCCGGAGGCGATGGACGGCGCCTGGCACGGATTGCACGAAGCGCCGATGCCGGCCGTCGCTCTTCTCATAAGCGGCGGCCACACGGAATTGGTGGAAGTGCGGAAGATCGGCGATTATAAAGTCATCGGCAAGACCCGGGACGATGCCGTGGGCGAAGCTTTCGACAAGGCGGCCAGGCTTATCGGCCTGCCCTATCCGGGAGGGCCGCATATAGAAGAACTCTCGCAGCTGGCGCGGGCGGAAAATCTGGAGCCGCCGGTAAAACTCCCCCGCCCGATGGTGAATAGCGGGAACCTCGATTTTTCCTTTTCAGGCCTGAAGACGGCCGTGCTGTACGCGGTGCGAGCCGCGCCGAAAGATCGGGGCGGAGTTTTGAGCGACGAATGGAAAAAAGGCCTGGCCCGCGAATTCGAACAGGCCGTTGTCGAGACTCTGGAAGCAAAATTGCGCTCGGCCGTAGAAAAGACCGGCGCGCGATCGATAATCGTGGGCGGCGGCGTCTCCGCCAACCGTTCCTTGCAGGAGAATTTCAAAAAAATCGCGGCGGAAAACGGCATCCCGCTCTTCCTGCCGACGCAGCATGTCTCCGGCGACAATGCTCTGATGATCGCTCTTGCCGGAGCCATGCATGACGAGACGAGAGCGCCCGGGAAAATCCGGGCGCATGGCACGAAAAGCCTTTGACGGCTCTCCGAATCCCGCAAGAAAGTCACCGCCTGATGACGAACCTGAGGAAAGAGACGACGGCGAGGAGGACGGCTCCAGCGATTACTCCGGCATATCCGAATAGCCCGAGCCCCCTTCCCATGCCGAAGATGGCGTCATAGACAAAACCGACCGCCACCAGCTCGACATAGTACGGGAAGAGCCAAGCGGCGACGAGACCGAGCGGCAGGGCGACATACCATAGGCCGAGGATGGCGCAGAGCGTGATGACGACGTCGATGATGATGCGTAAGGTGAGTTTATTGTCCATGGCGATCGGCTTTAGAGCGACAGACTTGATATGACAGGAGAGAGATCGTTAAACAGCAAGGTCATTTGGATTTCGGCTTAAGGTTCTTGTCCGGCGAGTTCAATTGAAGAAGGACCCAGCGCAATCCGGAAACGTTGACCGGCGGGGCGATGAGGATCTCGTCGAACGGATTCGATGGCCCGGAGACGACCGAGACGACGACACCGAAGGGACCGTCGTAGAGCGACGGGTCGCTGACGAAGTCGCCGGCCGCGACGGACGAGCCGTGAGACAACTCGGCCCGGTACTGTCCGTCGCCGCGGCCGACGGCCGTGGCCGGCAGACGATCAGCGCCGATGAAGACGTTGTACGTTTCTCCGGGAGAGCTCAGCAGAGCCACCTCGGAGGTACGGGAAAGGACCGACACGACTCGGCCGATCAAGACATTGCCGGGAGCATAGACGAGGCTGGTCGTAGATACGCCATCGCTCCGACCGAGATCTATCGTCAATCCGTCATACGGCACCCATTGCGGGCGGGCGAGGACCGCCGCCAAGACGTACGGGGAGGGAGTGGTCGAGGCCCGGCCGAGCAAGGCCTTGAGCTCTGCGTTCTCGGTTTGGAGCATGGCCACGGACGAGCTCGCGACATAGAGCTTCAGGGCGGCAAGCTCCGTTTGGAGAGCCGCGTTCTCAGCCAAGAGCTCCGCCGGCGATCGGAGGGCGCCGCTCTCTATCGAGAATCGCTCGCGCCAGAACGGCACGGCCAGGCTCGTGAAGAGCCCGGGGAAAACGGACGGCAAGGACCATTGGACGAGGATGACCAGGAATATCAAAAAGACGGCAGAGCCCAGGGCGGCGCGCTTCCGGCGCGACAGGGGCAGCTTATGAGGACGAAGGTATGTCATCTTCGCTTTCGATCAAGACGGAGCGGTAACGGTCGATGTCTTCGAGGATGGCGCCGGCGCCCCGAGCCACGGCTGAGAGCGGGTCGTCGGCTATCGAGACCGGGAGCTTCAAGGTCTCGACGAGCAGGGCGTCGAGGCCTTTGATCAGAGCGCCGCCGCCCACGAGGTGCATGCCTCGGCGCATGACGTCGGAAAGGATCTCCGGCGGGGTGGTCTCCAGGACTTCTTTGGTCGCTTCGAGGATGGTCTCTATCGAGCTCGCCATGGCTTCGCGGATGTCGGAATCCGTGATGACGACTTCGCGAGGAAGCCCGGTGATGAGGTCGCGGCCGCGGATGGTCGTCTCCATGGGCTCGTCAGGCATGACCGCCCCGACGGCCATCTTCACCTGTTCGGCGGTGGTCTCGCCGATCAATATCTTGAATTCGTTCCTGATGTAAGAGACGATGTCGTTGTTCAATCGGTCGCCGGCGATCTTCAGGTTCTTGGAGCGGACGATGCCGCCGAGCGAGATCACGGCGATATCGGTCGTACCGCCGCCGATGTCGATGATCATCGAGCCGACGGGGTCGTGGACAGGCAGGCGGATGCCTATGGCCCCGGCCATGGGCTGCTCGATGATGTGGACTTCGCGGGCGCCGGCGTTCCTCGTGGCGTCGCGCACGGCCCGGACTTCGACGTTGGTCACGCCGGAAGGCACACCGACCACCACTCTGGGCCCGAAAGGCTTCTTCGGCATGTATTCGGAGGCCCGCTTCATGAGGTAAGAGAGCATCTCCTCGGTCACTTCGAAGTCAGAGATGACGCCGTCGACGAGCGGCCTTACAGCTGTGATATGGGCCGGCGTCCTACCGAGCATCTCTTTGGCGGCGGCGCCCACGGCCACCACCTGGCCGGTCTTCTCATTCACAGCCACGACCGACGGTTCGTTCACCACTATGCCCTTTCCGCGCACGTAAACAAGGGTATTTGCCGTGCCGAGGTCGATGCCAATATCGTTCGAAAAACGGCTGAAAAACCGGTCTTTCCACTCTTTGAACATACGGGAACATTACCACAAACCGCAAATATCGAGTAATTGACACCTCCACCTAAAAATGTTGAAAGATGCGGTTTTTTCTATACTAAATTTTTAGAGCGACTTCAGCTTTACCATCTCCACCTTCCCCGTCGCCCGGTCTTTGACCTCCACTGAATCGTCTTTAAGGGTTTTTTCGCTCACCACATAGCGCTTGGGAATGCCAATAAGATCGGCGTCGCTGAATTTCTCGCCGGCGGAGGCTTCGCGGTCGTCGTACAGCACCTCGACACCCCTCTTCGTCATCTTGGTATACAAATCGTCAGCCGCCTTTTTCACCTTTCCCGCTTCGTCGTATAACGCCACCAGATGCACGGCGAACGGCGCCACTGATTCCGGCCAGACCAGTCCCTTGTCATCGGCATGGATCTCCACGATCGTGCCCATCACTCTGCCCGGACCGATGCCGTAGCTGCCCATGACGACCGGCTTGGACTTCCCCGCAGCATCCTTGTAATTCAGGCCGAGCGCCTCGGAGAACCTAGTGCCCAACTGGAAGATGTTGCCGACTTCGATGGCCTTCTTCTCGACGAGCTCTTTCTTGTTCAGCTTTAGATCCTTGAGCACTTCGTCGCTCATGACCTCCTTGTTCACGGCGATCTTCTTGCCTTCATGCACATATATAGTATCCTCGCCGGCTTCGGAGACCGTCTGGAACTCGTGGGAATATTTCGAGAACGAGCCGCCGGAGGAAAAAGTCACATAAGTCTCGGCGCCAAGGCCCAAGCGGTCGAATATCTTGACGTACGCCTTCTTGGCCTTCTCGTAGAAAGCGTCTTGCTCCTTGACGTCCTTGCAGAACGAATATAGATCCTTCATCAGGAATTCCCTGCCGCGCAGGATGCCGCTCTTGGCCCGCTCCTCGTTGCGGAACTTGGTCTGGAATTGATAGACAGCCGTCGGCAGATCGCGGAACGAGCGGATGTGGTCCTTCATGAGGGCCGTCAGGGGTTCCTCATGGGTGAAGCTCAAACCGGTTTCGGCGCCGTTCTTGAACTTTGTCTTGAACCAATTATCCACCACCTCGTCGCTCCACCGGTTGGTCGTCTCCCATATCTTCTTGTCCTGAAGGGCCGCCAGGTAGACTTCCTGCCCGCCGATCGCGTCCATCTCATCGCGGATGACGTCGACGATCTTGTTCATGACGCGAAGGCCCAAAGGCAAGTATGAATAAACGCCTGCCATCTCCTTGTGGATGTAGCCGGCCCGGATCAGAAGCTCCGCGTTCTTGGCGACTTCGTCTTTGGGCGCTTCCCGGCGGGTCTTGGTGAAAAGCTGCGATTGGCGCATGGCTGAATTGTAGCAGAGAATCGGCGATTATTTAATCAGCCTGGCTATGTCCTGCCAGGTTACGATGACCATGAGCACCATGAGCAGGGCGAAGCCGGCGAGATTGACGGCGTTGATGACTTTGGCGGGTATGCGCCGGCGGACGGCGCCCTCGATGGCCACGACGAGGATGCGACCGCCGTCAAGGGCCGGGAATGGGATAAGGTTGACCACGCCGAGATTGATGGAGATGAGCGCCGTGACCATGAGGAGATAGGTGAAGCCCAGTTGGGCCGCGTTGCCGACGATGCCGGCGATGCCGACCGGCCCGGTCACTTCCGAGAAGTTCGGAGCGCCTCGGAAGATGTCGGCGACGAAGCCGTACAGGCTGACGAAAGTCTCTTTGATCAAGGTGAGGGTATAGCGCAAGCTCTCGGATACCGCATTGAAGAACGGCAGCTTAAGATCGACGACGTTGTCCATGGCTATGCCGATAGCGTACTTCCCCGTCACGAGGCCTGAGGCCGGTATGATCTCGACGGATTTCAATCCGGAGCCGCGCGCGTATTCCACGGAAATGGTATGGCTAGCGACAGAATTGATCGTGTTTTGGATATCCGCTACTGATTGCCTGACCTTGCCGCCGACCGAGACGAACACGTCCCCTTCCTTGAGCCCGGCCTTCTCCGCCGGAGAATCCGGCAAGACGTAAGTGATCATGACGCGCTGATTATGGAAGAGATCGGCATACTTCTCGAAACCGTCGACCGAGGCTGTCACGCCGGAAGCGAAGACCCCGGCGTAGAGGAGCCAGGCGAAGATGAAATTGGCGAGGACGCCGGAGGCGAGCACCAGGATCTGCTTTGAGCGCGGCTTATTGACGAGGCTTTTCGATGAATCCGGCCCGCTCGTGTTCTCCTCGTTCGGGTCCTCGCCGAAGATCTTGACGTAGCCGCCGAACGGGATCAAGTTCAGGGCATATTCCGTCTCCTTCCCTTTCCAGGAGACGATCCGCGGCCCGAAGCCGAGGGCGAACTTGTCCACCCGGACGCCACAGGCCCTGGCCACGAGGAAATGGCCCAGCTCGTGGGCCAGGATGAGCGCCGCCAGGACGATGATGAAGACGAGGACGGTCATCAGGAGAGGATCTCTTTTTCCTTCTTGGCGTACATCTCTTCCAGCTTCTTATTGGTCTCGTCCACGATCTTCTGGGTCTCGTTCTTCAGGCGGAAGACCTCATCCTTGCCGAAGCCGCTCGCCTTCTCCTTGGCCTGGAGGTCTTTGACGATCTGGTCGCGATGGCCGCGGACGTGCTTCTTGGCGTCCTCGAGCTTGTCCTTGGCCATCTTGGCGTAGTCCTTGCGCTTGTCCGACGTCAGCTCGGGGAAATTGACGCGCACGCCCTCCCCGTCGGCGGCCACGGACATGCCGAGATTCGCCTCGTTGACGGCTTTCTCTATCTCCTTCACCTGAGCCTTGTCCCACGGCGTGAGGCGCAGGGTCCGGGCCCCTTCTATGATGATGGAGGCCACTTCTTTCAAGGCCATGGGCGTGCCGTAGACTTCCACCCGCACGCCGTCGAGGACCGCCGGCGAAGCCTGGCCGGTCCTGATCTGGGTCAGTTCCTTCTTTAGCCATTCCTCGGCGCTCGCGAGATTCTTCTTGAATGGGTTGAAGTCGTAAGCCATCGGTACACGCATTATAACACGCATCGCACCAAGCAAGTATCGGGTTCGGGGACACGGATATTTTCCTGCCGGAAAATTCCTCGTGCTCGCGCCAGTCGCGCCCGCAAGGTCCCCTTACCCGACACTTGCTTGGAGCTCAGATGCTCAATGCTACGTATTCAAGGAGCATTTTGAGCGACGGTGCCCGGTCGTTCATGTACCTCCTCGCGGTTTCCACGGCCTCGAGCGCTCCGGCGTTTTTCTTCACGCTCCCTTCGTGGATCGTTTCCTCCAGAGCATTCAAAAAATCTATGGCGTCCTGCTTCGGCCGTTTTTCTTTAGAGATATCGTCCATCAGGGATTTGACGGCGTCCAATCTTTGCTTAACAGATGATTTTACAAATCTCTCCGCTTCTTTCATAAGTTCGGAATCGGCGGCTGCCTTTGATCCCCCATTCCCGATGAATGACAGCCGCGATTTGACCGTCGGCAAGAGCAAATGCGCCGAAGGTATGATCAAAAAGAAATGGGCACTCACCGGCGGCTCCTCGAGGAGCTTGAGCAAGGCGTTCTGGGCTTCGACCGTGATGCCATTCATCGTCAGGACGAACATCTTCCTGCCGGATTCGCGGACCGGCTTCGTCTCGGCCGCCGATTTCACCTCGCGGGCGTCGTCTATCGTGAACGTCTCGTAAGCCCTGTCGAAGAAGTCCGGGTTGCCTGCGATTTTGATCTTATGGCCCCGCTCCAGGATTTTGATCAGTTCAGTTTTAACAGGACCGTCGCCGACTAGACAGTACGCGTGGTGCGACAGGGATTCCAGGGCATCGGACAAATGCATGCCTGTATTGTAGCAAAAAAGAGGCCTCTCCCGGCATGCCGGAAGAGGCCTGATGAACGGAACCGAACTCTTGGAGAACCAGTCCCGTTCGGGGACGGGAGGGAAAGCTAATGATAATCTTCCTAGGCGATCTTTGTCAACCCCTTATTTTATCTCTTCGCCACGATGGCTTTCTTGTAGACGTCCAGGTGCTCGAGGGCGATGCCGGTGCCTTTGGCGACGCAAAGCAGAGGGTCTTCGGCAAGCTCCGCCTTGACGCCGATCCGGCGGAAGACGAGCTCGGGGAAATGCCTAAGGAGCGAGGAACCGCCGGTCATGGTGATGCCTTGGTCGATGATGTCGGCCGCGAGCTCCGGCGGCGTCTCCTGGAGGACATCCTTCATGGCCTTGATCATGTCTCGAAGGGGCGCGGCCACGGCCTTGACGATCTCGTTGGTCTTGATCTCAGTCGAGCGCGGCAGGCCGGAGATGAAGTCCCGGCCCTTCACGGTCATGCCGAGCTCGGCCTCGAGCGGGATGGCCGAGCCGATCTGGATCTTGATGATCTCCGCCATGTGGTCGCCGATCCAGAGATTGAAGACCTTCTTGATGTGGTCGGCGATGGCGGCGTCGAGCTTGTTCCCCGCGCATTTGACGGAGATGGAGGAGACGATGCCCCCGAGCGAGATGACCGCTATGTCGGTGGTGCCGCCGCCGATGTCGACGACCATGTGGCCGCGGGCTTCCTGGATGGGGATGCCGGCGCCGATAGCGGCCAGGACCGGCTCCTTGACCACGTAGGCATTCTTGGCCCCGGCCCGGATGGCCGCCTCTATGACGGCCCGGCGCTCGGTCGAAGTGACCGAAGCAGGCACGGAGATCATGACGTCTGGCTTGAAGAAGCCCAGGCGGCCGAGGGCTTTGTCCATGAAATAGCGCAGCATGGCCTCGGTGATGCGGTAATCGGCGATGACGCCATCCTTCATCGGCCGGTAGGCCACGATCGATTCCGGGGTCCGGCCGACCATCTCCTTGGCGTCGTTCCCCACCGCCAGGACCTTCTTGTCCACTTCGGAAACGGCCACCACAGACGGCTCGTTAAGGATGATGCCCTTGCCGGGCACGAAGACCAGAGTGTTGGCCGTGCCCAAATCGATGCCCAGTTTGGGGGCGAAAAAGCTCATGAAACGCACTATAGCACAACTCTTTTTATTTGTGCACCGAGCGGGATCAGGCGCTCTTCGAGCCTCTCATAGCCCCGATCTATCAGATTGACGTTCCCCACGGTGAAAGTCCCCTTGCCCGCGAGAGCCGCCAGGGTGACGGCGAAGCCGGCGCGGATGTCATGGGCCTTGAGCTCTCCGTCGCCTGGCAAGACCGCAAGCGGCGTAGGGCCTTTGATCTCTATCTCGCGCGGATTCATGACGGCGATCGAAGCGCCGAGCTTCTTGAGGTCTTCGACGTATTTGAATCTCCCGTCGTATATCGTCTCGAAGACCTTGCTCTCCCCGGAGACCTGAGTGAGATACGTCACCATGACCGGCTGCAGGTCGGTGGGAAAGCCCGGATATTCGTGGGTGCGCAGGTCCAGGACGGGCTTGAACGAGGAGGCCGGCTTCGAATTCCCCTTTATCCTGATCACGGACGACCCTGTCTCTATGGGCACTCCGGAATCCCTGAGGAGGCCGATCGTCGACTCGAGGTGGCCGGGCTCGCAGTCCTCGATGGCCAATTCTTCGGCGCACAGAGCGCCCAAGATGAGAAAACTGCCGGCTTCTATGCGGTCAGGGATGGTCACGTAAGGCTTTTTCGGCGATAGCAACTTGCCGGCCGTCCCTTCTATCTCGATGGTCGGGGTGCCGGCGCCTTTTATCTTCGCGCCGCAGGCATTGAGCCATCCGGCCAAGCTGACTATCTCCGGTTCCATGGCGCAGTTTTTCAAGACCGTCCGGCCAGCCGCCAGCACGGCGGCCATCATCAGAGTCTCAGTCCCGCCGACGGATACCTTGTCGAAAAAGATCCCCGCGCCCTTAAGGCCGCCGGGCGCTCCTATCTTATACAGGCGGTCCTCGTCGTCGAGCGCGGCCACGGCGCCCATCTTCCGGTATCCGGCGATGAAGAGATCTATGGGACGGGTGCCTATGACGCAGCCGCCGGGGGCCGGGAATGACGCTTCTTTGAAGCGCGAGAGGAGCGGGCCGGTGAGGACTACCGAGGCCCTCATATTCCCAGCCAACTCCGAATCTACGCTGGTCGAATCCAGGGCGCCTGCATCGACCGTCAAAGTCTTGCCTTTGCGGCCGATCTTCGTCCCGAGCTTCGCCAGGATCTTCGAAAGAGTATCGATGTCGTCCGTTTCCGGGACATTCTCGAGGCAGACCGGCCCGTCGAAAAGCACGGCCGCGGCCATGGCTTTCAGGGCCGCGTTCTTGGCGCCGTTCACCTTGACGGTCCCCTTCAACCGCTTCTTACCGGCCAGGCCTTCTATGACGAATGATTCCTTATTTTCCATTTGTTCGCGTATGGGCTATTGTAATCGGTTCAGGGATATTTCACAAATAAAAAGCCCCGTGCGCCATCCATCATGCGGATGGTCCACGGGGCGGCTGATCGATCGGAGAAGTCACGGTCTCGTCTCGTGGGACGGGGCCGGCTCGGCCGGAGCGGGAGAGGTTTTCCAGGTCCAACCGAGAAAATGGCCTACGACCCAGAGCACGCCTGCCGCGACGACGAAGATGATGATCGCCTTGGGCGCGGAGATCTTCTCCGACCTTGAAGAACTGTTGTAATCGAGCGGAGAGCTCATATGGCGTCTTATTGCTCCTTTCGAGATACGTAATAGCATCTATAGGATCTTTGTCAAGTATTTAAATGCCCTGAAAATAAGGTATAACTATGGCAATGAATCTGATCGCCGTCATCCCCCTCTCCCGCCTCAAGGTGGCTCCGACGCTCTCGTACTTCACTTCCTCGGAGGTGCCGGTCGGCGCGGTGGTGACCGTGCCCCTCCGGTCGAGGTCGGTCCACGCTATCGTGGCCGAAGCGCGCCGGGCCGAGGACTTGAAGGCCGAGCTCCGGAGCGCCCCGTACGAGATACGGAAGCTCGGCAAGGTCAAGGCCGGGGCCTTCTTCTCGACCGCTTTCATGGATTCGTGCCGAACGCTCGCCGACTGGTACGGGACGAATACCGGAGCCGTGGTCAAAGCCATGGTCTCCGAGACGATCTTGGAGAACGCCCATAGGATCGCCCCGCCCTTGCCGCTCCAGCCGAGCTTCCTAGGCGCCGAACCGGCCCCGGACGAGACCTACGCCGTAGAGGGAGACGACGCCGACCGCATGAGCTCGTGGCGGAGCCTCATCCGCCAGGAATTCGCCCGCAAGAAATCGGTGGCCGTCTACGTCCCGACCATCGAAGACGCCAGGCGGACCTTCGCCGCTCTGGAAAAAGGCATCGAAGGCTATATCATCCTCCTTCACGGGGGTCTTTCGAAGAAGAAGGCTTTGGAGGCTTGGGCGGCCGCGGCCGAGAACCGGCATCCGGTCGTGGTGGTGGCCACCGCTTCTTTTTCCGTCCTGCCGCGGGGCGACGTCGAGACCGTCGTCATCGAGCGGGAGAACAGCCGCGGCTGGGTCTCCCAGAGGGCGCCCTGCCTCGACCTGCGCCGGGCCCTGGAGGCCGCGGCGAGGCGAGAGCATCGGACCGTTTTCCTCTCGGATTGCTTGCTCCGAGTCGAGACCTTGAAGCGCCTGGACGAGCACGAGATCGCCCCGGGCACGCCATTCAAGTGGCGGTCCGTCTCCACAGCCAAGGATTCCTTGATAGACATGCGCCGCGTCCCGAAAGCCGGCGTCCCGGCGACGGCCAAGGGCAAACCAGGATCGGACGAAGAAAAACAACCCTTCAGAGTCATTTCGGCCGAGCTCGAGAGCTTGATAGCCGAGAATCGCCGCGACAGCACCCATCTTTTCATCCTGACGGCGAGGCGCGGCCTCTCGCCGATCACGACCTGCGACGATTGCGGCACCGTCGTCCTTTGTTCCCAATGTTCCGCTCCGGTCGTCCTGCACGCCTCGAAGGAGACTGGAGCGCCGGGCGGCAGGCAGGGCCTGCCTGCCGGTAGGCATGGCAAGAATTTCTTCATGTGCCATGTCTGCGGCGAGCGCCGGAGCGCCGAGGAGACCTGCAAGAACTGCGGCAGCTGGCGGCTCTCGCCCCTCGGCATCGGCATCGATCGGGCCGAGCAGGAGATCCGGGAGGGATTCCCGGATATAGACATGTTCAAGATAGACGCCGACGCCACCAAGACGGAGGGAGAGATGGCCGAGGTCATGGAGAAGTGGAAAGCAAGGCCCGGCAGCGTCCTCCTCGGCACGGAAGCGGCCCTCTCGCGCCTTGCCGCTCCGGTCGACCACGCGGCGGTGGTCTCGCTCGATTCCCTGTTCGCCCTGCCGGATTTCCGGATAACGGAGAGAGTGATGTATCTTCTGGTCCGCCTGCGGGCCGCCGTGAGCCGCTCCATCCTGGTCCAGACCAGGCGGCCGGAGGAGAAGATCTTTGAGTACGGCCTGAAGGGCAATTTGAGCGATTTTTACCACGCCGTCCTCTCCGAGCGCCGGCGCTTCGATTACCCGCCATTCTCCACCCTGATCAAGATCACCCTCGAGGGCAAGAAGGACAGGATCGCCAAGGAGATGGGCGAGCTGCAGGCCTTCCTCGCGCCGCACGACGTAGACGTCTTCCCCGCCTTCACCTCGACCGTCCGCGGCGCTTCCGTCATCCACGGCCTCATCAGGGTCCCGTCGAAGCATTGGCCGGAGCCGGAGCTCGTGGCCAAACTGCGGTCTTTGCCGCCCGGCGTTTCCGTCAAGATCGACCCGGAATCGCTATTGTAGCCGTTCCATGATACATTTTTCCCAATATGTCTGAGATCGTAGGGCGCGACAACCCGATATTGCGGGGCAGGGCCAAGACGGTGCCGAGAAGCGACATCGGCTCCGATCGCTTGAAGAAGATCGTCGCCCGCCTGAGGGCCGCCCTGGCTCCCGAGAAGGACGGCATCGCCATCGCCGCGCCGCAGATCGGCGAGCCGATCCGCCTTTTCCTCGTCTCGGGCGAGCTCTTGAAGAAAGCCGACAAGACCTACAAGGGCGACGGCTCCGACATGGTCTTCATAAATCCGGAGATCACCCGGCGGTCGCGGGACAAGAAGGAGGTCGAGGAGGGCTGCTTGTCCATCCGCTGGCTCTACGGCAAGGTCAAGCGCTCGACCCGCGTCACTTTGACCGCTCTGGACGAGAACGGCGCCAAGATCGAACGCGGCGCGAGCGGCCTCCTGTCGCAGATCTTCCAGCACGAGGTCGATCATCTCGACGGCGTCCTTTTCACCGACAAGGCCCGGGAGATATGGGAGCTTTCGCCGGAAGAGATCGCCGAACTGCAGAATAAGCCCTGAGCCGCGAGCGGCACTGCCATGGTGAGCAAAGACATCAAAATAGGATTCTTCGGGACGCCGGAATACGCCGCGACGACGCTCGAGCATCTGCAGAAAGCGGGCTTCAGCCTGAAGTTCGTCGTGACCAATCCGGACCGGCCGAGGGGCCGCGGCTTGGCCGTGACCGCTCCGCCCGCGAAGGTCTGGGCCGAAAAGCACGGCGTGCCCGTCCTCCAGCCGGAGACATTGCGCGGCAATAAGGAGCTCGCGGAAAAATTGAAATCCTACGGCTGCGACGTATTCATAGTGATAGCCTATGGAAAGATCATCCCTGAAGAAATATTCGATATCCCGCCGAGGAAGACTTTGAATATCCACGGCTCTCTTTTACCGAAACTGCGCGGAGCAAGCCCGATCGAGACCGCTATCCTGGAAGACCTGAGGGAGACCGGGGTGACCGTCATGCGCGTGGACGGCCTTTTGGATCACGGGCCGATCGTCGCGCAGAGAAAGGTCAGGGTCGAGCCATGGCCCCCATCGGCCCGCGAGTTGGGCGCGAAGATCGTCGAGGAAGGCGCAAGGCTGATCGTGGAGATCCTGCCGGACTGGGTAGCCGGGAAGATCCTGGAGACCGAGCAAAACCACGCCGCCGCGACCTTGACCAAGAAGATATCCAAAGAAGACGCGCTTCTCGACCTTAAGGCAGACCCGTACGAGAATTTCCGGAAGGTCCAGGCCTTCAGCGAATGGCCCGTAGCTTACTTCCTCGCGGAGCGCGGCGGCAAAAAGATCCGGGTGAAGATAACCCGGGCCTCATGGAAGGACGGCAAGCTCGAGATAGAGAAAGTCGTGCCGGAAGGAGCCAAAGAGATGGCTTACGGGGATTTTCTCAAAGGGCATCGTCTCTAGTCCGGCCCCTGCGCCATCCCCTCTCGCCCCACGGCCAGAGGCCCTTCATCATCGCCTTGACGCGGGCGCCGCTCCTCCGGATGAACGACCGGTGCTTCTTCTTGCCAGTGCGGATCTCTTTGACGATCTCGTCGCGGACGCCGCAGACGGCCAGATGCAAATCCTCGTTCATGACCGCGGCGTAGGCGTCCAAGCCGCGGCCAACGATGTGGATCTCGGCCCGGAAGACGTCGCCTTTCTGATGGTGATCGGTGGTGCGCGACAGCTCCACGTCGCAGACGACCGACGGGTCGCGGCTGACGAGCTTCCTTATCTTCGCCAGGCGTTTCTCGAGATAGCCGGAGACCGACGGGTTCAGGGAGAGATTGGTGGCTTTGACGCGGATGTTCATGTCTTTGGCGGGATCATGTCCCGACGGATCATTGCTTGGGCTGGAGCTTGCCGTACATGCCGACGAGCCTGGCCTGATCGAGGACATGGCCTTGCATGGCCTTGAAGACGTCGGCCTTTGACGCCCCTTCCGAAAGAGGCAGCATGCCGTCTACGGCGTAGACCATGAAGATATAATGGTGCGTCCCCAGGGGCGGGCACGGGCCGAAATAGCCGAGACCGCCGTTATCGTTCTTGCCGGAAGTGCCGACGGGGACCTGGCCCTCGGAGATGGCGGTGGTAGCCGGATCGATGTTGAAAGCCACCCAATGATCGAAACCCAGGGTGCTGGGGGCATCTGGGTCGTGCAAGACGAGAGTGAGCGACTGGGTTCCGGTCGGCACGCCGGAGATCGTAAGCGGCGGACTCGTGCCCCGGCCGTCGCAAGTATAGATGGCCGGAAGGCGCCCGTTATTCTCGAAGGCGGAGCTCGTCAGTTTTATGGTTGATGGTACGACGGCTGGCATGAATTCATTCGATGATCGCTCGTATATGAACTGCGGCAGGGAGAGCGCCGCCATCGAGACTACGGCTATGGTGACGGCGGCGGTGCAGAAGACGGCGAAGATGGTGGCGGTGTTCCACTTCACGGCTGTATCTTACCACCGTTTCCCCCGCTGCACACGGCCGCGTCCGGAGGCGAAGACTGGTTTTTGATTTAGGCCGGTTGATATGCTACATTTCCCGATGTCGGCCTCATTCAAAAGACATTCCGGAGTAGCTCAGCGGTAGAGCAGTCGCCTGTTAAGCGATTGGTCGGTGGTTCGAATCCACCCTCCGGAGCCGGTTGTGATATAATCCCGCCATGGATCCCGCGGTGGAAAAGGAGCTGCGCGAGCAGCGCGAGCTCATCGAGAAGATATACGTCTCGGTCGAAAAGACCAGGAAGTATTACCTTTGGACGGTGTGGGGCACGGTCATCATCTTCGTCGTGCCGCTCATCATCCTGGCCTTCGTCTTGCCTTCATTCATGAACACCTATTCCAGCTACTTGACCGGCAGCGGATTGGGTCTGTAGGAGCAGGTTTTGAGCCATATAACGGCAGACACCGGAACCTGGAACGAGAGAACTCATAACAGGGCCTGTGTTGATAAGCTCATGATGATTTGCTTTCGTAAAAGGGTTACAATATAGCCGTGACTCACGAAGAGAACGTTAAGAGCGCCAGAGCTTTGTGGTCGGTCCTCGCCGCGACCGCTTTGATCGGGGTGGCGTATTACATCTCTGTCGCCTGGGGCAGCGAAAACTGGGCCATGACCAATTCCCTGTCGCCAGCGGAGGCACAGAGGATCATGGAATCCCTGAAGACGAACCGGGCCAGCGCCGATCAGAACCCGACCTTGACGCCGGAACAGCAAAAAGCGCTCAACGCTCTGAAAGAGCCCGCTTCAAAGGCCTCGCAACCTTCGCAGAACGAAGCGCCGGAGGTGAACACCGCCCTGCTCGACGCCTTGAAGGCCCATTAATAGATCTGCAACGCTTAACAAAATAACTTTACAAACATGCGCCGCCACATGATCATCGCCTCAGTCGCCGCCGGAGCCCTCATCGTCGGTCCTCTTCTCGTCCTGGCCGACTGGACCGCCGCCCCGGCCAGCCCGCCTTCCAGCAACGCCAGCGCTCCTTTGAACGTGAGCAGCACGGACCAGGCCAAGGCTGGCGGCCTTCAAGTGGCTTCTTTCATTTCCACTGGCGGCGCGGAAATAGGGAGCGTATCAGGACTCTTGGGCGTCGGTATCAGTCCGAGCTACAAGCTCGACGTCTTGGGCGACATCAACTACACCGGCACCTTCTACCATAACGGCACAGCAGTCTCCTTCGGCGGCAGCCAGTGGACGACTACGGGTTCTGACATCTATTACAATACCGGCAAGGTTGGCATCGGAACGACGGGGCCAACTTATCCACTTGATGTTCAATCAAGTACAGGAAATGCCGTGATCAGGGCAAAAAGTACCGCTACCGCTGGCCAATCTTTTATTTTGATAGACCGGGCCACTATTTCTTCGGGAAATGCGGCATCGGTTGGTTGGTTGACAAATGGTACATATGATTGGGGGCTTGGAACCTCACAGGGGTCTGCTGGTTCGAGCGACTGGAGCCTCTATAATTATGGGACTTCAGGCAACGCCATCACTGTTCTAAAGTCGAACAGCAACGTCGGCATCGGAACGGTGAGCCCAGGGTATAAACTGGAAGTCAACGGCAACACGAAGATCGATACTGATTTGTATTTATTTAATACGGTATTAAATCCTGCCTCGGGATTTTCAAACCAGAGGGGGGCAGGCTTTAATTCTGCTACCGGAGCATTCGAAGTTGCAGCGAATAACGTTTCTCCTCTAACGGTAGGCAGATTTGGTGGTACTGGTTCGTTGATTAATTTCAGATACGCAGGCACGAGTATGGGAGATATTTCAACTGACGGCACAAATTTGTCTATTATGCCTACCGGCTATGTCGGCATCGGGACGGTGAGCCCGGGGTATAAACTGGAAGTTTATGGGGGTGGTGTGAAAATAAACGGCGGTGATCTTTACATTGCTAACACTGCCGCCCAAACAGCCACACAGCTCATCAGCTACAGTAACGCAAACAGTCTCTGGTTGATCCAGCCGACCACGCAAAACCTTGTTCTCGCCGATAGCTTAAGTTGGGACCGCAGTATGTCTATTCAATACACTGCCGGCACAACAGGAGCAGGTGCCGGACAGTTGATCATCGGGCAAATCAGTAAAAACGCCGGTACTTACACTCATGGGATCACATCTCTGTACACTAATGGTCTGGAAAGAATGAGGATCGATGCTAGCGGCCTTGTTGACATTGGGATGACCGGAGGAGATCAGAAACTAAACGTTAACGGTCAAATACACGTTTATAATGGCTCAAGCGTGAGCGCTGGCTACGTCTACAGCGACAGCTCCGGCTTTGGTTTGTTGAACAATAATGGGAGCTGGATTTCCCGTACTCCGCTTGGCTCAACGGATACTTACTTCAGCACTACCGTCAGCATCAACTCGAGCAACCCGCTCTACTTCAACACCTACGGCGGCGGCTGGTACATGGTTGACAGCACTTATATAAGAGCGTACAACGATAAATATGTCTATACGGGTGGCATGATAGAGTCGGGTTCCAGCATGTATTCTCCGATCTACTACGACCTCAACAACAGCGGCTACTATCTCGATCCCGCCAGCACATCCAACCTCAATATCGTATACGCCCAGGTCTACTACTATTCGGACGCCAATCTGAAAAAGAACGTGGAGTCGCTGTCTTCGGCCGATTCGCTCAAAAAGATCATGGCCCTCGATCCGGTGACATTCGAATGGAAAGACTCGTCTCGCGGTACGGGTACGAACCTCGGCCTCATAGCCCAGGACGTGGAAAAGGTCCTGCCCGAGGCGGTCCACACCGGAAAGGACGGAAAGGCTATAGACCTCGAAGGCTTGTCGGCGTCCATCATATCCGCCATGCAAGAGCAGCAGAAAGAGATAGACGCCCTGACGGCGAGAGTTAAGGCGCTCGAGGCCAGGCAATAAAAGGGACAAGGAATAAGGAAGATGAAAGACTTCTTCAAAAAACCGCTTTCCGAGACCGCTCTTATCGTCATCGCTCTTGTCGCAGGCGCCGGCATCGTCTATGCCGCCGCCAACAGCTTCAGCGCCCCGGGAAGCGGCGCCCAGACTTCGATCACCACGAACTTCGGCTGCCAGAAGGTAACGAACAACACCGGCTCCACCCTCTTCGTGCCAGCCAACACGTCGGCCGAGTGGAATTCCTTCTTGAACCATCTCCCCTCCGGGGTGACCATCTCTGCCTGCTGCGCCGGCAATTACGGCCAGACGTGCTACTCGGCTTACAACGACTGCGGCCAGAGGAATTCCAGCACTTATGACTGTTCCGGAAACTGCCCGGCCACCACTCCCGCCGATCCCTCATACTACGGCCAGACGTGCTACTCTAGCTATAACGACTGCAGTCAGAGGAACTCCGGAACGTATAACTGCAGCGATGTCTGTTCGGCTTCGACGCCAGCCGATCCAAGTTACTACAACACCAGCTGTTCAGTGACATCGCCACAGAACTCTTGCGGCCAGACTCAGCAATGTGGAGGTACCTATAATTGTGCTGATACATGCGTCACTGGGACTTGCAATGCTCCTTCCAATAGCGGCTGTCCGATATACGGCTGCACTGACTCGAATGCCTTCAACTACAACTCGGGCGCCAATACCAACGACGGCTCGTGCCATTACAACGGCTGCTACACGGTCTACTACGATCTGTATACATTCGGGTACTATGGAGGCGATGCTATAGACATCTGTCGCGATAACGTGTATGGCCCGGACAGCTCCGGTCAGTGGCTTGGAACTTGCTCTGGCATCTCGACATGTACGAATGATGCGGCCTCATACAGTAATAATCTCAGTCTCCCCCACTATAACCAATGTGATGACTGGTCAACAAACCAAAGCGGTGTTGGCATTATCACTTCAGTCGACACTCCGTATTCCTGCAATTAGCGCGACCCCTAAGCTAATCCTCATCCAAAAATGAACAAGATCGTAAAATATGTGGTCGGGATCGTCGCGGTAGCCATAATAATAGCCGTGCTCGTGCTCGGTTATCTCACGTATCAAGGACAGGCTCCGACAGCGGTCGCGCCAAAGGGAGCGCCTGTCTCCACGCCGGTAAACCCCGCTGCCCTGCTCCGTACGCCCAACGCCTCGTCGACCCAACAGGAACGCGGCTCGTATTTCGACCTTGTGACGAAGAACGCCGTGGAGACTGGCTCTATCGACATAACCTCTTGTTCGCCGAACCCCGTGGCTTCCTCGGTCAAAAAAGGCGCCGACCTGACCTTCGTCAATAAAGACAGCATGTCTCACACCGTCGCGTTCAACCCGGCTCAGTCTTTCACCGTCGGCACCACTTCCTCGAAGACGGTGAAGGCGGACTTCGGGAAGTTCTTGGGTATATATCCTTTCAGTTGCGACGGGTCTAGGAACCCTGTGGGCATCGTCGTCTTGAAGTGAGCGGCCCCTTATGAGATAACGGACATCAAAACCTCCCCGTTGCGGGGAGGTTTTTGTTGTATAATGCCTCCGGAAAGCCCAGCTTTCGATCGGCCGCCCGGGTGGCGAAATTGGTCATACGCGCAAGACTTAAAATCTTGTTTCCGTTCATTCGGAAGTGTGAGTTCGACTCTCACCCCGGGCACTGCGTGAGAAGGAGAAGGGATCGAAGAAGTAACAGGAATAGGGTTTGAAGGACCTTGCGCGCGCGACTGGCGCGCGCATCGAGGGATTTTCCAGCAGGAAAATCCCGTGTCCGGAAAACCCTATTCCTGTTACTTCTTTATCTTTACTCTCTTGAGGAAACTCCGGCGATGCTCCGGCGTCAGGCCGTGCTTCCGGATGGCACGATAATGAGCCTTGGTGCCGTAGCCTTTGTGCACCTCGAAGCCGTGATGCGGATATTTCCTCGCCAATCTCTTCATGCGCCGGTCGCGCAGGACCTTGGCGCAGATCGAGGCTAGGGCGATGACCCGCTCCTTCGAGTCGCCGTCTATGATGGTCGTCTGGTCCGTATAGCGCCCGGAGGCGTAGAGCAAACCGTCAAGGAGGATCTTCGAGTCCGGCGAGACGGCGAAGCGGCGTTCGAGCTTCTTCAAGGCGCGATTCAGAGCTGAATATATGGCTGGCGAAAGGCCCTTCCCGTCGATGGTCTCGGCCCGGCTGAATGAGACAGCGTATAGCGCTTCCCCGTCCTCCATGCGGCTTCTTATCGCCCTGAACCACTCTTCCCTTTGCTTCTCGGAGAGCTTTTTCGAGTCCTTGACGCCGCGGAATCTCGTGAGGGCCGCTTTCGACCGGACGGCGAAAGCGCCCACCGCCACCGGACCAGCCAAAGGCCCTCGTCCTGCTTCGTCGACGCCGATTAGATGCTTCCTCGCCATACGGTCAATTCTACCACTGATTATCTGTTATACTAATCCTACCGCCATGCCTGCCCGCTTCGTCCACCTCCATACCCATTCCCACTATTCCCTGCTCGCCGCCCTGCCCAAGATAGACGAATTGGTGGCCGAGGCCAAGATCCGCGGCATGGACGCCTTGGCGCTCACCGACAACGGCAATATGTACGGCGCCATCGAGTTCTACATGGCCTGCAAGAAGAAGGAGGTCAAGCCGATCCTCGGCGTGGATTTCTACGTGGCCGCGCGGGGGCGCAAGGACATGCAGGCAGGTATAGATAATCGACGTGCGCGGCTGGTTTTGCTCGCCATGAACGAGACCGGCTATAAGAATCTGTTGAAGCTCGTCACGGCCTCGCATCTCGAGGGCTTCTACTACAAGCCGCGCATAGACCATGAATTGCTTGGACAGATGAATGGAGGTTTGATCGCCGTCATCCCGTCCTTCTCCGGCGAGATCGCCCAGGCCCTGAAGGGCCGCAACCAGGACAAGGCCGCAGAGACCGCCGATTTCTACAAGAAGGCGTTCGGCGACCGCCTGTATCTCGAGATAACGAAACATCCCGAGATAGACGGACACGAGCAATCCATGAAAGCTCTCGCCGACTTCGGCAGGAAGCACGGCATCCCGCCGATGGCCGCTCACGACGTCTATTATCTCCACCCGGAAGACCGCCAAGCCAGGGAAACGCTCCTGCGCGTCAACTCCCATACCGACCCTTCCGACCGGGTCACGGACGGAGACGAGGATGATTTCTCTTTCATCCCGGCCGAAAAGGCTGAGGAATCATTCAGGGACTTGCCCGAAGCTCTCGACAATACCAGGAAGATAGCCGACGCTTGTAATCTGGAGCTCATCCTCGGCAAATGGGTCTTTCCGGACTATGTCGCGAAAAACGGCCTGTCGCACGACGCCGAATTGAGGCGCCTCGTCGAAGATGGCTACGCCAAGAAGGGCCTCGAGAAGACCAAGACGATGGCCGCTCGGGCCGACTATGAGCTAGAGATCATCAAGAACAAGGGTTATGCCCCGTATTTCCTGGTGGTCGCTGACCTCCTCGGCCACGCCCACGACAAAGGCATCATCACCACAACTAGAGGCTCGGCTGCCGGCTCGTTCGTCTCGTATTTGACCGGCATCACCAACGTCGACCCGATCGCCTTCAACCTGCCCTTCGAAAGATTCCTGAATCCGGACCGCCCTTCGCCGCCGGACATCGACATGGACATCGCCGACAACCGCCGCGACGAGATGATCGGCTACGTCAAGGAAAAGTACGGCGCCGACCGCGTGGCCCAGATCGGCACTTTCGGCACCATGCTCGCCCGCGGCGCGGTCCGCGACGTGGCCAGGGCCATGGGCTTCCCGTTCGACCGGGGCGACAGGATATCCAAGCTCATCCCTCTCGGCTCACAAGGCTTCCCCATGACCATAGACCACGCCATGGAGATGGTGCCGGAGATCCGCGCGATGTACGAGAAAGAGGCGGACACGCGCCGCATCATAGACATGGCGAAGAAGATCGAGGGCTGCGCCAGGCACATCTCGGTCCATGCCGCCGGGGTGGTCATCGCCCCGGAGCCCCTGGTCGGATTCACGCCGCTCCAGCTCGACCCGAAAGGCGAAGACAAGATCATCACTCAGTACGACATGTACGCCATCGAGGAGGCCGGCCTTCTGAAGCTCGACTTCCTCGGCATCAGGAACCTCGCCATCCTGGCCGACGCCGTGGAGCGCTTGAAAAAGATCGAGAACATCGACATCGACATCGAGAACATCCCGCTCGACGACAAGAAGACCTTCGAGATGCTCGCCCGCGGCGAGACCATCGGCCTTTTCCAGCTGAACGGCTCCGGCATGACGCGCTTTTTGGTCGAGCTCAAACCGACCGTCATCCACGACATCAACCTGATGATCGCCCTCTACCGTCCGGGCCCGATGGACAACATCAACGAGTACATCTTGCGCAAGAACGGCAAGAAGCCGGTAGTCTATCCTCATCCGGCCATGAAGAAATTCCTGGAGACGAATTACGGCGTGATGGTCTATCAGGACGATCTTCTGATGACCGCCGTCGAGGTGGCCGGCTATTCATGGAGCGAGGTGGACAAGTTCCGCAAGGCGGTCGGCAAGAAGATCCCGGAGGAGATGGCCAAACAGCACAAGACCTTCGTCGAGGGGGCCATGAAGCACGGCGGCCTTTCCGAGAAGAAGGCCGAGGGCATCTGGAAGCTCTTCGAGCCGTTCCAGGGCTACGGCTTCAACAAGGCCCACGCCGCCTCTTACGGCAAGGTGGCTTACCAGACGGCTTATCTCAAGGCCAATTACCCGGAGATCTACATGTCGGCTGTCTTATCGGCGGAATCGGGCGATATCGAGACGATCGGCGAGATCGTCACGGAGTGCCGGCGGATGGGCATCCCGGTCCTGCCGCCTGACGTGAACGAGAGCTACAGCCAATTCACGGTGGTCAAGGAGAGTGCGGGTAAGGAACCGGGCGGTCTTCAGGACACGCAGTCGTCCCCGCCGCTTCCGCATTATCACCGCATCCGCTTCGGCATGGTGACCATCAAGAATTTCGGCCAAGGCGTCTCGACGGCCATCATCGAGGAACGCAAAAGAGGCGGCAGATACAAGTCTCTTGCCGACTTCCTCGGCCGGGTCAAGGACCGTAACCTCAACAGGAAGTCGCTCGAGTCGCTCATCAGGGCCGGCGCCTTGGATTGTTTCGGCGAGGACCGGGGAGTGATGCTCGCCAACATAGACCGGCTCCTCGAATACAACAAGGAAGGCGGCAAACGGCACAGCGAGCAGGATTCCTTGTTCGGCGGCATGAGCGACGCCTCGAGCGTGCCAGGCTTGCGCCTCGACCCGGCGCCCAAGGCCGAACTCAAGGAGATGCTGGCCTGGGAGAAGGAGCTCCTCGGCCTTTACGTCTCCGGCCACCCGCTCGAGCGCTACCGCGAGACGATCGTCAAGAAGGACATCGACATCAAGAAAGCCAAGGAGACCGCCAAGGAAGGCGCCACGGTCATCTTGGGCGTGATCGTGAACGCCGTGCGCAACGTCCAGACCAAGAACAACGAGACCATGGCCTTCGTCACCATATCCGATTTCTCCGGCACCGCCGAGGCCGTAGTCTTCCCGCGCGTCTATAAGGCGCACAAGGAGATGCTCGTGCCGGACGCCTGTTTGGCCATCAGGGCCACCGTCAACACCCGAAACGGCGAAAAGGGCTTCCTCATCGAGAAAGCCAAGCGGCTATGAAGCAAGCGTCAGGATCGCGTCGAAATCGTCGTCCTCCGACGCCTTGTTCTTCTTCTCGAATCTGCATTTAACGCAACGGTGAGTGATCACATAGCCGCCATCTTTGGGCTCGGCGGCGATCGGTTCCATCATGCCTCCGCACCGCTCCAGGCGGTCGCCGGGGTTCATGTCCACGTGCTTGCTCCAAAGGCACCGCGGGCAGTGGTTGGTATAGCCGCTTCCCTTCACCTCAAAGCCGCAATGCTCGCAGGCGAAATCCTCGACGGCGCGCTGGAATCTCTTTGTTTCGTTCATGCTCCGGCCATGAGGACTATAGGTCTCTGGATTGTTGCGGGGGCCGGAGTCGAACCGGCATATTCAAGGTTATGAGCCTTGCGGGTTACCATTACCCTACCCCGCGGCGATTCGACGATTATGGCATAAGATGCCGCCCGGTGCAAATCGAGCCGAATAAAAAGCCGCGACACCACGTCGCGGCTGAAGGAGGGCGGGGACGGATCACGCGGAAACGGCGCGGCTGTTCGTGATATTCAGGGCCGGCCTTATCAGGCTGTCGAACCCGGGAATCTCGTTTCCACGGAGAATAGAAGATACACGACTGTTGTTCCGTACCTTGTGCAGGGCGTGAAGCTCTATCTGCCTCGCCCTTTCCCTGGTGCAGCGGATCTCATGAGCGACCTCATCGAGAATGAATCCTTTAAGGTAACGCATCTCGAGGACTTTCCACTCTCTCGGGGTCAAGATCTCTCTGATAGCGGCTATGACGTCTTCGCAGTTCAGGCCGGAACCGGCTTCCGGCAGCATGAAGACCTGTACATTCGAAGACGGCTCGATCTTCAAGGTCTCCATGTCCCTGTCCACGAAGAAATCGAACGACTTCGCCCTTTCCATCACTCTGTCGTTGAAGACCTCGCCGGGGAACAGCTCATCGAACGACTTTCCGGTGAGTATGAGGAGTTTGGCCTTGAGCCGTTCGAGCCTTGCCTGCCCTCCTTTTTGGTTCCTGAAAGCGGGGGGTTTCATCCTCAAATTGATGATCCTCCCAAGATGACCTTCGTCTATTCCCAGGAATTCGGCGGCTTGTCTTATGGTCCAGCCGCGCCTTTTGATGGCTTGATACAAGTCCCCGTGTTTATGACGGATGACCACTGCGACCTTGAATTTTTTGCTCATCGGTAATCGGTTTTGGAGGTTGAAGGTTTGGTTTGCAAAAAGGTTCTGAAAAAATTATACACAAATATTTGACTCTGTCAAGATAAGTTGCCGGCGGCCTCGAAAGAAGATATCATTATTTCCACCAACATGGCCGCCTCGATCGAGCACATCCGCCACTCCCTCGCCCACCTCCTGGCGGCGGCGGTCTTGGAGATGTACCCGGGGGCGAAGAACACCATCGGCCCGGCCATAGACAACGGCTTCTACTACGACTTCGAATTCCCCAAGGGCAAGGCGCCGTCGGACAAGGACCTGCCGAAGATAGAGAAGAAGATGAAGGAGATCCTCCCGACCTGGAAGGGCTTCACCGGCAAGGAAGTCTCGGCAAAGGAGGCCCGGGCCGCCTTCAAGGGCAACCCGTACAAGCTCGAGCTCATCAAGGACCTCGTCGCCGACAAGGAAAAGATCACTCTCTACACCGCCGGCTCATTCACCGACCTCTGCCGCGGCGGCCACGCCGAGAATCCGGGGAAGGATATCGCTCCCGACTCATTCAAGCTCGCGCGCCTGGCCGGTGCCTATTGGCGCGGCGACGAGAAGAACGCCATGCTCACCAGGATCTACGGCCTGGCTTTCGGCTCCAAGAAAGAGCTCGAGGACTACGAGGCCATGATGAAAGAGGCAGAGAAGCGGGACCACCGCAAGCTCGGCAAGGAGATGGACATCTTCGAGTTCGACGATGACGTCGGCCCCGGTCTTCCCCTCTGGCTCCCGAACGGCGGCGCCATGATCGAGGAATTGGAGAAGTTGGCCAAAGAGACCGAATTCAAGGCCGGCTATGTCCGGGTGCGCACCCCGCACATCGCCAAAGAATCCATGTACTTGAAGAGCGGCCATCTGCCCTATTACGAAGAGACCATGTTCCCACCCATGGAATACGAAGGCGGCAAGTACTACCTGAAGGCCATGAATTGCCCGCACCACCACAAGATCTACGCTTCGCGCAAGCGGAGCTGGCGGGATCTGCCCCTGCGCCTCGCAGAATACGGCACGAACTACCGGCACGAGAAGTCGGGCGAGCTCTTCGGCCTGATGAGGGTTCGCATGCTTTCGATGAACGACGCCCATATATATTGCTCGGAAGAGCAGTTCGCCGACGAATTCAGGGCCGTCAACGATATGTATCTCCAATACTTCAAGATCTTCGGCCTCGGCAGATACGTCATGCGCTTTTCCACTCATGACCCCGAGCAGCTCGGCAAAAAATACGTCGGCGAGCCGGAACTGTGGAAGAAGACCGAGGACATGGTCCGCAAGGTCCTGGTGGATTCGAAGATCCCGTTCGTGGAAGCGCCGAACGAGGCCGCCTTCTACGGTCCGAAGATAGACGTCCAGGTCTGGAGCGCCATCGGCCGGGAATTCACTCTGGCGACTAATCAAGTGGACTTCGCCGTGCCGCGCCGCTTCGGCCTCACCTACACCGACAAGGACGGCAAGGAGAAGACCCCGCTCTGCATCCACCGCGCGCCACTCGGCACACACGAGCGCTTCATCGGCTTCCTGATCGAGCATTACGGCGGCAACTTCCCTCTCTGGCTCGCGCCCGTCCAGGTCAAAGTCGTCCCGGTGGCCGAGGCCCATTTCGACGCCGCCAAGAAAGTCCATGAATCTCTGCGCGCCGCCATGATTCGCTCGGAGATAGACTTGTCGAACGACTCGTTCGGCAAGAAGATCCGGAACGCCAAGACCGCTCGCGTCCCTTATTTCATCGTGATCGGCGAGAAGGACATCCAAGCCGGCAAGGCCACCTTGGAGAGCCGCGACAAGGGCCAGATCGGGCAGATGCCGCTTCAGGAGATATTGAAAAGGTTCGAGGAAGAGATAAAAGAAAGGCGCGGCTGAAACGCACAAGCCGCGCATAACATAAAATGTTTCAGGCCCTTCGCATCGGATGCGAAAGGCCTGGGTTTGGGTTAAATCACGCTGCGCATCGGGCGCGGACTTGGGCGATACCCCGGAGCGTTTGCTCGCGGTCAGGGATATCCTCGCTTATCCACGCGCCGAACTGTTGCAGGCTCGAGATCATCTTCTTGGGATCGCCAGGTTCTCCGACGCACACCGGGATGAACTGCTTGCGTCTCAGGCTTTCCGAGAGGAATCTCATCGCTCCTGCCAAGGAGGCCTTGACTTGGACGGCGCCGATTTCCGGCACCATCACGTCTTTGCCTCCGTCATTGAGTCCGCCGACTACTTGTCCGCCAAGGAGGCGGGCATAAGCGGTCTCGAACTCATCGCCGACGAATTTGGTCGTCGTTCTCATGGGAGTTGTGTAACTGACAAGGTTCTGGAACAAAGGTTAGTCTGTCGTCTTACCGTCAGAAGAGGTGGAGTCCTTTCGAGAGTTCCCGAAGGATCCCCGCCCTCGCGCGATCCCATGTTTCCTTGTGCTCTGAAGCCATAAGGAAATGGATCGCCATGCGTGCCAGACTGCTATGGATCACTGCGCACGCCAGGAAAATTTCAAGCTTCTGTTTCATGGGATGATAAAGTGTTGTTTCCGTGATCTTTCTACTACATATTATAGCATATCAGTATACATAATGTCAAGTATCATTGCGCAATATTAAGACACGAAAAGCCCTTGATATTCAAGGGTTTCCTGGTTCAGTCCAAGGACATATCGAAAATAATGGTGCCCGGGAAGTTCATTCGCCGGGCACTGGTTCGCGCTTCGCCTCGTCGGAAGATCGGGACATCATTCCCGCCTTCATCCCTCTCGCCTTTATTCTCCTCGCCAGAGTAAGGATGGTCTCGCGGGTATAGCCGAGTTCTCTCGAGATCACGACCATCCCGGCCGTTGCTTCCGACTCTTCTTTGGTAAAAGAGCCTCTGCCCTCCCTCTCTCTCGCCTGGAGGACTTTCGCCAGTTCCGCGTAGCGCAGCACCTTCTCTCTTTCGAGGTCGTTCATTTTGTTGACCTCCTTTCTTTCCGCCGGTCCAAATCTATCACAGCCGACCGACGGGAGTCAAATCTCCGCAAAAACGAAAGGACTCCCTCTAGGGAGCCCTTTCGCCGTTTTTCCTTAAGGCTTATAAGCTTCAGATCTTCGGCCGATTGAAGAGGAGATACATGACCGTGGAGAAGAGAACCAGGATGACCATGACCGCTATCCAGCCCCAAGGCACATTGCCGAGAGAGAAGGCCGCGGCCGCGGGCAAGGCGTTCCCTTGCGTCTGTTGCTGGACCGCCGGTTGCTGTTGGACAGGGGCAGCAGTGCCACCGCCAGCGCCTCTTACAGTGACCGTGTTGGAGCAGGCCTTGGTGCCCGTCTTGCCGTCGGCCGAAGTGACCGCTACGATAGCGCTCTTGGCGCCGGAAGAAGCGTAGTACTTGATGGCCGAGCTCTGAGTGCCGGAAAGGCCGTCGGAGCCGGTCCAGGAATAGGTGTAGGGAGCGAGACCGCCGGAAACTTCAACAGACCAGGTGATCGGCTGATTCACGGCCGCAGTCGACGGGTCGGCGTAACAACCGATGTCGAGACCGCTCGCGTTGGACGAGCCGACCACAACCGTGGTGGCGCCGGCCGGGATCCCCACGTTCACGAAGCTATTGCAGGGCTCGGTGATGGTCTGGCCGTTGGAATAGACCGTGACCGAGGCGTACTTCGAGCCTGGCTGGCCATAGGTGTAGTAGATCGACTGGCCAGAGCCGGATATGCCGTCGGTGCCGGACCAGCTGTAGTTGTAGTAGCCGTTGCCGCCGGTCGCCGAGGCGCTCCAGGTGACGGCCGTGCCGAGGGGCGTGTAGGTCGTGTTGGCCTGGCAGGAAGCGGAGAGCGACGGATAGTAGGTGCCGTACGGCTGGTTGTAATAGTACGCATTGCCGTAGACGCTGACCGAACCGCTGCAATTGACCGTGATAGTCTGGCCGTTGGAATAGACCGTGACCGAGGCAGTCTTGACGCCCGAGTTGTAATAGGACATCGAGATCGACTGGCCGGAGCCGGAAAGGCCGTCAGTGCCGGACCAGCTGTAGCTGTAAGAGCCGCTGCCGCCGGAAGCGGAAGCCGCCCATTGGATCGCCGTACCGGTAGGCACGGACGCTCCCGCGTTCACGGCATAGCAGGAAGCGGTGAGCGGATAGTACGACTGATACTGCGTGTAGTAGGTCGGGTAATTATAGCTGACCGCGGGCTCAGACTCGCATTGCCAGTAGCCGCTCGAGGTGAGCATCACTGGATAGGTGCCCGCGGGACAGTTGTAATTGCTGCCATACCAGTCCGCCTTGGCATAAGAAGGAAAGGCTCCGACGGATACGGCGAGGACGAGCGTAAGCAACGCCAGTCCAATCGACACACCGATCTTGTTATTGTATAGGTTTTTCATAAATGGCTTAACCAAGCGTTATATCATGGCTCGGTTGGTTTAAAGTGATAACGTAATGTATTGTATACTAAAACGCAATAAAAGTCAAGGGGGTGCCGAGGACCAGGATCGAACTGGTGACCCTTCCCTCTTCAGGGGAATGCTCTACCAACTGAGCTACCTCGGCGTTGATTCGTATTTTCAAACCTAATGGCGACTGATATCACATTCCCAGCGAGTGTTGGATGCCTGGTAACCCGCCGACCTTATCCAACAGAGCCGAGAGGGTCATCAAATAAGGCTGAACGTAATAATAGGCACCGAACGAAACGACGATGATGACGATCCAGTAGAGGACATGCAAGATGGAGGTGAACCGGTTAGAACGGCGGATGCCGCGGAGGATCTTATTGTTCTCCTCCGAGAGCTGGCAAGCCCGCTCTAGCATCGATCTCTCTTCCGGGGTCATCACGGTAAATCCTAGCAGAAAAGCGGAAATGCCGCAAAACGCTTCATGTGCTATATTCCTAGTGCGGCGCCCCCGTAGTTCAACGGATAGAACAACTCCGTCCTAAGGAGTGGATGTAGGTTCAATTCCTGCCGGGGGTACTCTTAAGAGCTTCGACGATCGGACCTATCTTCCCTTTCATAATCTCGGGAAGATTGTGCCACGATTCATTGATGCGGTGGTCGGTGACGCGGTCCTGCGGGAAGTTATAGGTGCGGATCTTCTCGGAGCGATCGCCGGTGCCGATCTGGCCTTTGCGTTCGGCGGCGAACTTCTTCATGTCCTCTTCGGCCTTAAGAGCTTCGAGCTTGGCCGTGAGGACGACGAAGGCCCGCTCCTTGTTGGCATTCTGGCTGCGCTCGGCGCTCGAACGGATCATGATGCCGCTCGGCTTGTGGAAGAGGCGGACGGCCGTCTCGACCTTGTTGACGTTCTGGCCGCCCTTGCCGCCGGAGCGCGTGAACTCGACCGTGATGTCTGCGGGGTCGATGACGATCTTGGATTTCTTGCGGATAGGCATGATGGCCACCGAGGCGGTCGAGGTGTGGACACGACCTGATTTCTCCGTCTCCGGCACGCGCTGGACGCGGTGGACGCCGGTCTCGAAGCGCAGATCGTCGTAAGCGCCATTGCCTTTTATCTCCATCGAGGCCTCCTTATAGCCGCCCAGGTCGTTCTTCGATTCGTCTATGACCTTCGCCATCCAGCCCTTGGCTTCGGCGTATTTCTTGTACATGTTCAAAAGCTCGGCCGCGAAGAGAGCGGCTTCGTCGCCGCCGGCGCCAGCCCTGACTTCAAGGATCATCTCGACCGGGCTCTCTTCCTCTTCTTCGCCTTTATCGGCCGAGACGATAGCGGCCATCTGGGCTTCCAGGGCCTTCTTCTGCTCTAGGATGGACGCGAGGTCGTGCTCCGCCATCTCTTTAAGCGACGGATCCTTCTCCATCATCGCTCTGGTCTCCGCCTCATCTTTATCCAGTTTCTCGTATAGGCCGGCGATAAAAGACGTCTTGGGATTCGCTTTGAAAGCTTTCAGATCCATTATTTCTTGGCCTGCCTGCCGGTAGGCACGGCCTTGGCCTGGCGGGTCTTGAATTTCTCCACCCGGCCGGCGGTATCCACGATCTTCTCCTGGTTGGTGTAGAACGGGTGCGAGGCGCTCGAGATCTCGACGCGGTGCAGCGGGTATTCCTTGCCGTCGGTCCATTTGGCGGTCTCTTTGGCCTCGATGGTGGACGAGATGAGGAACCTCGCTTGGCTCGAATTGTCGGCGAAGATGACTGGACGGTAATTCTTGGGATGGATGTCTTTTTTCATAGCTCCGATAATTTAGCACGGAAATCCGTGGAACACAAGGAAAATCCCTGTTATAATGGCTCTCATCATGAACAACCATCCGGCTCCGAGAAGCCACATGGTCTATACCATCGCCGTCATCGGCTTCATCTACACCCTGAACCTGGTGATCCCGATGTACTCCAACTCGAGCTTCTTGTCGCTCTTCGCCGACGAGCAGACGCTGGGCTTCATCTATATGGCGGGAGCGGCGGTCTCCGTCCTGGGCCTCCTCCTCGCGCCGGCCGTGATAAGGAGGCTCGGTAATTACACGACGGCACTCTGGCTCGTGATCATCCAGATCGCCCTTTTCTGGGGCCTGGTCGGGGCCTCTTCGCCGAGCCTGTTGGCTTTCATCTTCATCCTGCAAACGGCCGTGGCGACGGTGATCGGCCTTTCGCTCGACATCTTCCTGGAAGTCTATACCGGCGGCCAGTCCGTCGGGGCCGTGCGCGGCTTGTACAACGCCACCTTGAACGCCTCGTGGGTGGTGGCTCCGCTCATCGGTTCGATGCTCATAAACGGCACAGGCAGCTTCCGGAACACCTACGTGGCCGGCCTGGCCATGCTCTTCCCGCTCGCCTACCTCATATACCGAAATTTCCCGCGCTTCAAGGACCCGAACTACATGCACTTGTCTCCCTGGCAGCTATGGAAGCATGTCTCCGCGAACGTAAGCTGGGTCAGGCTGTTCTTCGCCAGCGTCATCCTGCAAGTCTTCTACGCCTGGATGACGGTCTACAGCCCGCTCTACCTCAATAAGACCATGGGCTTCGGCTGGGAGGAGATCGGCATCATCCTGGTCGTCATGCTCTTGCCGTTCCCCCTCATCCAATATCCCCTCGGCAAGCTGTCCGACAAGAGGTACGGCGAGAAGAAGATCATGGCCACGGGCTTCGGCTTGATGGGGCTTTCGACCATGGTCCTCGCTTTCATAACCGCGCATAGCGTCCTCGTCTGGGCCGCCGCTCTCTTCGTGACCAGGATCGGCGCGGCGGCGGCGGAAGTGATGATGGAGTCATACTTTTTCAAGACCGTCTCGCCGCGCGACTCGGCTGCTCTCGGCATGTTCCGGATAACCAGGCCGATCTCTTACTTCATCGCTCCGCTCGTGACCGGCTTCGGGCTCCTGTTCGTCCCGAACGCCTATCTCTTCACGGTGATAGGCGCCATCTCGCTCCTAGCCCTGTGGCCGGCGCTGACGATCAGGGATACGAATTAAGATTTGACCGCCTCGAGCATAAGGAACATCGGGATCTCTTTGCGCGCGCGATCCTCCGCCGCCGCCCGCGGGCCTTTCTGGCTCTGCTTGTGAGAGATCCACTCTTCGAGGCGCGTCACGGAGAAGCCGGCCTTATTCAAGGCCTTGAAGTAAGACTGGAGCGGCCGATGGAACGAGACAGTGAATTTCTTTTTGCTATGAACCGATTCGCCGGGCGTCATGTCTATCTTAATCTGGCTGTCGGACATGTAGGAATCTATCCGGCGGTATTGGACATTCGTTTTCTCGTCCCAGCCCCAGCTTGAATCTTTGGGGATGCGGAAGGCCGGGTGATTCAAAACCAAAATCAGTCGGCTGCCCGGCTTTAAGACTCGCGCGCATTCACTCAGCGTCCCGGCCAGATTCTCAATATTCTGTAAGGCCAGAACGATAGTCACGGCATCGAACGACTTATCGGCGGCGAACGAGAGCTTGTCGGCTGGCGCTACTTTGAATTCAAGGCTGGGTGGCGAATTCTTCTTGGCCAGAGCGATCAATTCCGGCGAGATGTCGCAACCGACGGCTTTGGCTCCATTCTGGGCGAAAGCGCGGGTGAAATGGCCCTGGCCGCAAGCCACATCCAGAACCGTCATGCCCGGCCTGGGCTCGAGGACGCGCAAAAGGTTCGGCATTATGACCTTTGACTGGAATGAGTCTGCTGAGCTTCCGACAAGCCCGTCGTACCAATCGGCCACGCCGCCCCAGGAAGTGTCTTTATTTGTCATGGATACATAGTATATAATGAATCCATGTCCAAGATAAAATCGGTCCGGGCGCGGGAGATCCTGGATTCGCGCGGCGACCCGACAGTGGAGGCCGACGTAGAATTGTCGGACGGCTCGTTCGGCCGCGCCTCGGTGCCTTCCGGGGCTTCAACCGGTAGCCACGAGGCCGTAGAACTCAGAGACGGCGGAGCGCGCTACGGCGGCAAGGGCGTCTTGAAGGCGGTCGAGAACGTGAATATGGCCATATCCAAGGCTGTGGTGGGCAAAGAATTTGACCAGCCGGCTCTCGATCAGGCGTTGCTCGGCCTCGATGGCACGGCCAACAAACAGAATTTGGGCGCTAACGCGATTCTAGGAGTATCCTTAGCCTTCGCCAGAGCGGTGGCTGTAAGCGCCGGCAACCCGCTCTACACGTATTTCAATTCCCTGATGCCCGACAAGGCCTCGCCCTGCCTGCCTATACCGATGATGAACATCGTGAACGGCGGCAAACATGCGGCGCATTCTGCCGATATCCAGGAATTCATGATCGTGCCGCATGGCTTCCCGACCTTCTCCGAGGCCCTGCGCGCCGGAAGCGAGATCTTCCATGCTCTTCGGAAGATCCTCGATTCAAGGGGCCTGTCCACTCTGGTTGGCGACGAAGGCGGCTTCGCCCCTTCCCTTGCGTCGAATGAGGCGCCGATCGAGCTCATCCTCAAGGCCATCGAGAGGGCCGGCTATAAGGCCGGCAAGGACGTCTCTCTGGCCTTGGACGTGGCGGCCACCGAGCTGTACAAGGATGGGATGTATTCGATGGCTAGAGACAGCAGATCATTTGACGCAAAAGGGCTGATCTCCTGGTATGAAGGCTTGATCGAGAAATATCCGATCGTATCGATCGAGGACGGTTTGGCCGAAGATGATTGGGACGGTTGGACAGGACTGACCGGGGCGCTCGGCCAGCGGATCATGCTTGTCGGCGACGATCTGTTCGTGACGAACGCCAAGCGTCTCGAGCAAGGCATCGACAGGCACGCGGCCAATTCCATCCTGATCAAGCTGAATCAGATCGGCACCGTCTCGGAGACCATCGGCTGCATGGCCCTAGCCAGGAAAGCTGGCTACGCTCCAGTCGTCTCTCACCGCTCTGGCGAGACCGAAGATACGATTATCGCCGATTTCGCCGTGGGGACCGGGGCAGGAAGGATAAAGACCGGCTCATTGTCGCGTTCCGAACGAACGGCCAAATACAATCGGCTGCTCCACATCGAAGAAGAGGCCGGCGGTAAGCTGCCGTTCTTCAGGGGAAAATAGATGTCCGTCTTTTCCGAGCAAAAAGAAAATCCCCGTTCGGGGAGTTTTCTTTTTGCGACTCCCGAACCATGACCTAGGCCCGCGAAGGAGTCTGCGGAGCCGGCGGCGGGACCGGAGGAACCGGAGAGGCCGGAGGCGGCACGGGCGGAACTGGCGGCTTGGCCATAATGATAAAGGCGGGTTGATTAGCTCCCGCACGCGTCGAAGTATACACCTGAATCAAGCTGTGCCAAGGTTAGCTAATCGAATTGACGGCTTGTCAATAATGACGACAGGATAATGGCCCAAATAAGCCATTTAAGGACACGGCACCGGCCGACAGAATATTAGGAAATGCACCTCCGAAACCTTCAAGAATGAGACAGGGGAGCCTCCCGGATCTTCCCCGCCAGGAGCGTCCCCGCGTATCGGACCAGGAGGATCGAGGCCGTGGCGCAAAAGATCCCGAGCGACCAGCCGGCGATGACGTCGGAAGCCCAGTGGACGTTCAAAACCAGGCGTGACAGGCCGATCGCGATCGTGAGGAGCACGCAGCCGGTCATCAGGAGCTCGCGCTTGATCCAGGAACGGACGCGGAACGACAGCAAGTACGCCACGACGACGAAAAAGGCGGCGGCGAAGGCCGCGTGGCCAGACGGGAAGCTCGGGTCGGAGATAAGGGAGGCGTGATCGAAGAAGATCCCCAAGCCGGCCGGAGGGGCCGGGATGAGCCCGACGAGGCCGTCCGGCCGGACCCTAAGGACCAGATCTTTCAGCCAGCCGACGGAGAGGGCCGTCGAGCCGACCGAAAGGAGCATGATGGCGGCCGAGCGCCAGCGCTTCCGATAAGCCATGATCATGCCGCCGATAACGGTCAGGATGCCTACCGTCGTCACGCCGCCCACGGCGCTCACCCAGGCGGCCGTCTCGGCGATGCGCGGTCCGGCGGCGCTTCCGGCCATGGAGACCGACAGAGCGCTCGCCCAGAGATCGAAACCGGCCAGATACGGCGGGCTGGTGAAGACGTCGCCTATCGTCCAGGCCAGGAAGCAAAGCGACAGCAGATTGAGCCCGAGGGCGAATAATTCGTAGCGCCGGAAGATGTGGAAGCGGATATTAACGAAGCGGTAGCTCCAGACGATCAGGACGGAAGCGATGGCTGCCATCACCAAGAACCGGCCCCAGGCGACGGTCGCGGCTACCGCACTGTAGCCGAGACCCAGGCAATAGCCCAAAGCGACGGAAAGGACGACCCAAAGGACGGCGCCCAAGCCGTTATAGAACCAGAATGACTTGTAGGGGGCCCGGTTGGCGCCGACGAGGAACGGCATGATGCCCCTCGTGACCGGATTGAACCTGCCGATCACCAAGGCCTTGCCGGTGTGAGCGTCGAGCAGGCGCTTGGCCTTCTCTAGGTGCGCGTCTTTTATGAAGAAATACTTCCTCAGGCGGTCGATGAGCGGCCAGCCGTATCTCCTACCGAGGAGAAAGCTCGCATAATCGCCTGCCACGGCGCCGGTGATGCCTATCAAGAGGACGGGGACGGCGCCGAATACTCCGACTGAGACCAGGAAGCCGGCGGCCACGATAGTCACGTGGCCGGGAACGAGGATGCCGATGAGAGGTATGCCCTCGAGGAGCATTATGAAGAAGAGCGACGCATAACCGCCGCCTATTGCGACGGCGGTCAGGACCTTGGAAAGAGAGGATAGAAATCGCAGATAAGCCATGGAATAAGGCACATTATAACATGATTGCGGCGTAAAACCGACCGGTGTGATACAATATCAGTCTAATAAAGAGGTTGATCGAATTAAAAATACTAAGACATAGTCATTATCATCGATTTATGAAAGAAGTCACCATTTATTCCACGCCGACCTGCGTCTACTGCAACATGGCCAAGAGCTTTTTCAAGGCCAACGGACTGGATTACAAGGATTTCAACGTGGCCACCGACTTGGAAAAGCGCAAGGAGATGATAGACAAGACCGGCCAGATGGGCGTGCCGGTCATAGATATCGGAGGGCAGATCGTCGTCGGCTTCGACGAGCAGAAGCTCCGGGCCGCGCTAGGGATCAAGTAAGGGGAAAGTCAGGCGGAGAGGGAGCATATCGACAGCACATAACATGCCGGCCAACATCCACCTGATCATTCACGACTCGATAGGTGTTTTGTCTACTCTGGTCGCCCTGAGTACGGCATTTTTCGTACTCAAGAGCGACCCCAAGAAGACCGTCAATATCACCCTGACCTTGACGAACCTGGCAGTGGCGGTCTTTTTGGTCCAAGACATCTGGGGCGCCAGCGTATCGGATCCGATATTGTCGACTAAGATCCTGATGTGGAACGTGAGCGTGATCTTCATCTGCATGTTCAACTTCCACTGCGTCATGGCGGCTCTGCACCGCGAGAAGGAGAAATGGCTGCTCATCTGGCTGGTCTATGCATTGGGCACAGCCTTCGTCGCCATGTTTCTCATCTTCCCGGACACTTTCATATTGCAGTCAGTGCCGAAGATGTACCTGCCGAACTATTACGTTCCGGGGCAGTTCCATCTGGCGTTCCGGATCATATTCCAGGGCCTCCTCCCCTTCTATTTCATCTACGAACTGGTCAGGGCGTACCGCCATAACCTCGATCCGATCGAAAGGAACAGATATTTCTATTTCGCCATCGCTTTCGCCATGGGCTGGGGGCTCGGCGTCATCCCGGACCTCTTGATCTACAACATCCCGGTGGATCCGATGTGGGGCCTCTTGTTCCCGATCGGCTATGTCATCCCCTTCACTTACGCGGTCCTCCGCTACGAGCTCCTGGACATCAGAGTGGTGGCCAAAAGGGCGTTCTTGTACGCCCTGGGCGTAGTCGGCGTCGGCCTCTTGATCGGCTTGTTCAACTTCCTGAGCCAGTTGCTCCAGAGCATGTATCCGGGATTCCCGATCTGGATCACGCCGCTCGTATCCGCCATCATCATCGTCTCGACCGCCCTCCTCGTCTGGCGGCAGCTCAAGGAGGCGGACATCCTGAAATACGAGTTCGTCACCACCGTGACCCATAAGTTCCGCACGCCCCTGACGCACATCAAATGGGCGGCCGAGAACCTGAAGAAGACGGGGATATCCGAAGACCAGAAGAATCAGGTGGACTACATCGAGAGCGCCAACGTCAAGCTGGTGGAATTGACCGACCTCCTGGCCAATGCCTCCGACAGCGACGAGAACGTCTACCAGTACACTCTGAGGCGCCATGATTTCTCGGCCTTCGTCGAGGAGGTCGTAAACGCGGCCATGGAACATATGAACGCCAAGAAGATCCTGCTCGTCAAGGAGATCTCCCCGGACGTGTACGCCTCTTTCGACGTCGCTCGTCTCCGGTTCGTGCTCCAGACGTTCCTCGAGAACGCCGTCAACTACACGCCGGAGGGCGGCACGGTCACGGTCATCGTTTCCAATCGCGGCAGGAGCGCCGTCTGCTCCGTCAAGGACACTGGGCTCGGCATGTCGAAGAGCGAGCTGCCCCTCATCTTCACTAAGCTGTATCGCGGGGCGAGAGCGCGCTCGGTCGACACCGAGGGCATGGGCATAGGCCTGTTCATCTCGAAAGGGATCATGAACAGGCACCACGGCAGGATCTGGGTCGAGTCGGAAGGAGAGAATAAAGGATCCGTCTTCAGCTTCTCTCTGCCGCTCACAAGGCCGACGTAAGCGGGCAGATTTCGATCTTTCGTTGTGCGAGATGCGGGAATCGAACCCGCGCCGCATGCTTGGGAAGCACGCGTTCTGCCACTAAACTAATCTCGCCTAAGGATCTCCCCCTCTCCGGCGCTGCCCGGTTAGAATAGTACTATCGAAGCCCTATCGCCCGCAACAGCCTCTGCCACCAGCCGAGAGCTTGGATGGGCGCGGTGGAAGAGGAAAGCTGATCCGAAGACGGAACAGCCGCGGTCTGGCTCGTGCCGCTATCGACGATGACGGCCACCGACTCGCCTGGCTCCGCCGCATGGTATTTCTCCCTCATAGCCGTTTCGACGCCGGCGGAGGTGGACAGGCCGGCCACCTTGGCCGCCAGATCCGCCCGATCGGCTTCCACCCTAGCCAGCTCGGACCTGGCCTGATCGAGGCGGACAGCGCTTTCGGCGGCCTTCCCGTATATGCCCCAGGCGGCTCGCGCCAGGAAGCCGAAGGCTATCGCCGCCGCAGCGAGCACGAACGGAGAGGAGATGAAAGCTTTGCGCCTGAAACGGTTGCGGGACTTCATGCCTCACAGTATACTACATGCATCATGTTATTCCATGAAAGGACCAGGAGAGCGGCCGGCATCGGCTTCATCGTAGTCTCCATATTGGTCATAATCAGCATGCTCCTCCTCTACTTCCCGGTGTGGCGGTAAGAGGCGAAGGAGGACATACCCCGAAAGAACTCCACTTTCGAAAGATTCAAGGCTGAAGAAGAACATTCCTAGGCAGGCTCCCGCTGGGAATGTTCTTTCGGGGCATTCCTCCTTCGCCCCCCTCACTCCCCCGCCCGCATCATCTTGACGAAGACATCCTGAGGGATGGTGACGGAGCCGTGCTCCTTCAAGCGCTTGCGACCCTCCTTCTGCTTCTCGCGGAGCTTCATCTTGCGGGTGATGTCGCCTCCGGAGAGCCCGCCGGCAGCGTCTTTCTTCTTGCCCGAGACCGTGCGCGAGGCGATGATGCGGCCCAAGGCCTTGGATTGGATCTTATAAGTGAAGAGCTCGCGCGGCATGATGGCGCGGAGGCGCTCCACGGCCGACTCGGCCTCTTCGGCGACCCTCCGGCGCGAGACGACCCGGGCGAAGGCCGGCACCGGAGTGTCCGCGACCAGGATATCCATGCGGACCACGTCGGCCGGACGATTTTCGGTAATATCGTAGGAGATCGAAGCGTAGCCGGACGAAAGGCTCTTCGTCTCGTCGAAGAAGTTCCTCATGAGCTCGCGCAAAGGCATGACGAGGGTGAGCATGGTCCGGTTGTCGCCGAAGGTGTCGGTGGCCTTGATATCCCCTTCGTGGTCATAGATGGACTTCATCAGGCCTCCCAGATACTGAGGCGGCGTGATGATCTTCATGGTGACTATGGGCTCGGAGACCGATTTCAATTCGTGATCATCCGGGAACAGGGACGGCGAGTAGACGTTCGACTTCTTGCCGTCCTTCGATTCCACGGAATAAGTGATGGTCGGGGTGGTCACGACGAGCTCAAGGCCGAATTCCCGGCGCAGGCGCTCGGTCGCAATCTCGAGGTGGAGCATGCCGAGGAAGCCGCATCGGTAGCCCTTGCCCAAGGTGCCGGAGGCCTCTTCTTCATAGCTGAAAGCTGAGTCGGACAGACGCAAGCGACCGAGGGCCTGGCGGAGAAGCGATAGGTCATCCTGCGATTCAGGGTATAGCGAAGCCCAGACGACCGGATAAGGGCTCTGGTATCCAGGAAGAGGCGGCAGTCGGTCTTTTTCTGAAGCGACAGTGTCTCCGACGGAGGCGATGCCGGGTTCCTTGACGCCGGTCACGATATAGCCGATCTCCCCCGCCCCGAGCGACTCTGTCGGAGTATCGTCGGGCTTGAAGACACCGACCTCGATGGCCTCGAATGCCCTGCCGGCTACCTTGAAGGCGAGCTTATCGTGCTTCTTCACATAGCCGGACATGACGCGCACATAGACGATGACGCCTGTGTGGTTAGAATATTGGAAATCGAAGACTAGAGATCTGAAAACTCCTGCGTTCTCCGTTTTAGGCGGCGGCACTCTTCTCACGATCTCGCTCAAAAGGTGCTCCACGCCTTCGCCGGTCTTGCCGGAAACCCTCAAAACATCGCCGGCCGGACAGTTGAGAAGCTGGCTGACTTCATGGACAGCTTCATCTATTTTAGCCAGCGGAGAATCTATCTTGGATACGACGGGGATGATAACGAGCCCGGCCTGGCGGGCCATATTGAGGGTCGTCAAGGTCTGGGCCTGGACCCCTTGAGTGGCATCGACGAGAAGGATCGAGCCTTCGACGGCGCCGAGCGAGCGCGAGACTTCATAGGAAAAATCGATGTGACCGGGAGTGTCGATCAAGTTCAAGACGTAATCCTGGCCGCCGGACTTATACTCCATGCGGACCGGCTGCATCTTGATGGTGATCCCCCGTTCCCTTTCGAGCTCCATCGAGTCCAGGACTTGTTCCTGCATCTTGCGCTTCTCGATAGTGCCCGTGAGCTCGAGCAGACGGTCGGCCAGGGTCGATTTGCCGTGGTCGATGTGGGCGATGATGGAGAAATTGCGGATATGGCGCGGATCCATAAGGAACCAACTATAACAGATAAAAACTGTTTTACAAAAGATCGGGCCGCCGACATGGCGGCCGCTTTATCCTCGGTCACAAGTGCTCCACTTCGGCCGGCGGCACGGCGGCTTTCCAGATCTTGCGATGGAAGGCGGCCCAGACCTCGGAGAGCTCCCTGTTCTGGAGGATGATGAGAGTGATGACGAACACTACCAGGCCGATCACGCCCGACAAGAAACCCTGCATGAAGACGCCCCAGACTTTGGTGAGCGGGAAGACGGCAGCGAAGATCCGGAGCGACAGGTACGAGGCGTAACCCATGATGACCGAGGCGGCGAAGCTGTGGAAGATGGTCGAGAAGACCGGCTTGGTGAAGCCGGGGTAGGAACGTTCGAAGGTCACCCAGTGCAGGATGGTGTTCAGGATAACGCCAAGGGTGTAGGCCAGGGCCAGGATGAGCACGCTGCCGCCGGTCTGGCCGCTGGTCTTCAGGAGATCTTCCAGGAAATAATGGAAGAATGGCATGGTGAAGTAGACCTTCCAGAAGATGAAGGCCAGGACGACGATGGAGACAGCGGAGATGGCGTTGATCATCAAGGGCTTGGCCGTCTTGCCTTCGGCGTAGAAGCCGCGGACGAAGAGCACTATGAGGCTCTGGCCGACGGTCGAGACGATGAAAAGAGCCAGCATGGCGGCGGTCAGCCGAGTGTCGGTCCAGTCGAATTTGCCGGCGCCGAGGACCGTCCTAACGATCTGGGCGCGCAGGACGATGAATAAGACCGTAAGCGGCATAGACCAGAAGATGATGTGCCTGGCCGAAGCGATCATCTTCTCCAGGAATTCCTTGATGTTCTTGTCGTAATAGAGGCGCGAGAGGGTCGGGAAGACGGCCGACGAGTAGCTCGCTCCGATCAAAGAGAGGGGCACGGACTGCAGATTGAAGGCGAAGTTGAAGATGGAGATCGAGCCGGAGGCCATGAGCGAAGCCATGGATACCAAGACGAAAGAGGCCAGCTGATTGGCCGAGAGGGTGAGGGTGCGCGGGAAGGACGTGAGGATGATGCGCCTGATGTTCGGCCAGTCTATCTTCATGGTGAAGCGCGGCAGGAGCTTCTCGGCCGCCATGAACGGGATCTGGATGCCCATGTGAAGGAACGCGCCTAAGGCGACGCCCAGGGCGAGACCGGAGACGCCCATGAAGGGATAGAAGAGGAGCACTCCGGCGATGATGCCGGCGTTGTAGACGACCGGACTCGCGGCATAGACCAAGAAGCGGTGGCGCATCTGGGTCAAGCTGGAGAAGAGGTTCGAAAGGCCGAGGAAGAACGGCGACAGGAGCATGATGCGCATGGAGAAGATTAGGGCCGGCAGGGACGGATCACGGGCGAAGCCGGGGATCAATACCGGGATGAGGTATGGCGCGAGGACGAAGGCGACGGCGCTCGCTGCCACGATCAAGGCGAAGAAGACGGTGAAGATGGAGTCGGAAAAGCCCATGCCCTCTTCCCGGCTCCGGCCGAAACGATCGATGAAATAAGGCAAGAGGATGGAGGCCGAGACCAGGGAGCCTATCGAAGCGAAGATGAAGTCGGGGATGCGGAAAGCCGCGTAGTAGATGTCCAGAGTGTGCCCGGCACCGAAAGAGAAGGCCAGGAGCTTGTCGCGGACGAGAGCGAGGATGAGGGAGATCAGGGCGAAGAGCGCCAAGAGATAAGCGGCCTCATGCAGGCCGCGGATCTCCCTGCCTATCAGCGTGAACCATCGCTTGACCATTTACTTGCCCGGCGAGGCCTGCGGCGCCTGCTTCGCCGCCGCGCCATTTCCCGGGAGGGCGGCGGCCGGCAACGGCTTGCCAGCTCGGAGGGTCGAGAGGATGGCGGCGACTTCGGCGTTGCCCGGGTCTGCCTGGGCTAGCCGGCTAAAGATGTCGATGGCCTCGGCCGTCTTGCCGAGACGAGCGTCAGAGAGGCCTAGGAGATATGGGGCGCTGGCATAACCGGGGCTAAGCGACTCTATCTTGCTGAAATTCGATGCGGCGGAAGCGTAATCTCCCTTGACGTATTGGAAGAGGCCGAGGCGGAAGAGAGCCAGGGGGTTTTGGGGAGTCAGGTTCACGGCGAATTGGGCGGCCGAGATGGCCTCGGGAAGGCTCCCTTTGGAGGACTCGACCTGCGCCAAAAGGAAGATGGCGTCGAAATAGTCGCTCTTCACCGCCAGGGCGTCGCCTATCGTCTGGATGGCCTCGTCGTACTGCTTATTCACCGCCTGGAGCCTCGCGAGACTGAGATAGATCGACGGGTTGCCGGGGTTCTCCCTGATGGCGTTGGCATAAGCTGTGACGGCCGTCTCAGGGCCGTTCGTCATGCCGATAGCCGTCGCCATTTCCGCCACTCTGGCTTCCGAGATGTAATTGTAATAGTTGTCCGGATCGGCGGAGACGGCGGCGAGAGCGTATCCCAGGCCTTGGTTGACCACGCTCGCGGCCGACTTCACCACTATTTGCGATGTCGAGGCGGTAGACGTCGACGTCAGAGTGCCGACGAGCTCCCTCGACAGGGCGATGGCCGCCTCGGCGCGCGCCTGCCAATAGATGTCCGTGGGATTCAGGGCGAGGGCGGCGCGGAAGCTGTCATCGGCCATGATCGGGTCGTTGTCCGCGGTGAGCTCCTTGACGCCCCGGCCGAAATAGGCCAAGGCCTCGGCGCTCCTCAAGAAGACGATCCCCCAGGCGCCGGCGACGACCATGCAGACGACCGTCGTGGCCGTAAAGACGCGGCCTCCCGGCTTCATGACGAGATCGAGCGGGCGGAGATGGCCGTAAGCCGCCGAAGCCCCGAGCCATACGCCGGTCAAGACGAAGGCGGAGTAGAGGACGGCATGCGGCGGCACGTATATGAGGGCCACGAGCCATAGGAAGGCCGCGCCGAAGTACGAAGAGACGACGATGAAGCCCGCGCACGATCTTTCCGGCTCCGGAGCCGCGCCCCCGCCTTCCGGCGAACGGAGAAGGCTGCGGAGAGACCAGAAGCCGAGCAAGCCGAAGAGCAGGAGGAACATGGCCCAGACGGCGCCTCCGAACAATCCCTGGGTCACGATGGCGGTCGGCAAGAAGCCGAAGCCGTAATTGAACTCGACGCCCCAGGCATCGGTCTGATTTATAGCCGAAGGCTTATGATCCAGGAAGGCCTGGATGAAGCGGTTAGGCCCGATGCCGAAGATCGGAGAATCGTTGAGCTCTCCGGCAGTGACATCGAGCGAGAGGCGCCACGGCAGCGAGAATTCGGAATAACCGAGGTTCAATCTGGTGATGACAGGACCGGCCAGAGAGACGCCGTTCCAAATGAAAATCGAGCAGATGATGGCGGCAGCGAGAGGCAGCCAGGCGATGCGCCGGAGGATAGACGCGCGGGGGCCAGGCGATCGCGGCTTGCCGAGGGACAGGCATACGGCAAGCGCCAAGAAAGCGACGGCGGCGGCTTCCCAGACTTGGACGCTGTTGATGATATAAGCGAGGATGGCTGACAAGGCGAGCGCGACGTAGCACAGCGCCTTTTGCCTGGACGCAAGGGACAGGAGCGCCAGAGCGGAGATGGCGAAGATGGCCACGACCGCGGCATACATGGCCAGAGCGTACCAACTGCCGGCGACGGTCACCGTCGCCGCTTGCAGGACGCCGAACGAAGCGAAGCCGGGTCCGAAGACAAGACGGAGGAAGTGGAAGACGTACAGGACAGCGAACGAGCCGACGAGGCCGGCGTAAAGGATGACGGCGCGCCCGGCGCTCCTTGCCACGGCGCGATAAGCGACCAGGCCGGCGACGCAAAGGAGCAGGATGAAGCTGCCGGTGCCGAGCTCGAATCCCTGGCCGAAGAACGATTTGGCGAAATGACCGCTTAGAGCCGACGAGGCGAGGGTGGAGACGGCGAGGAGAGCGCCGACGTAGATCATGCTCTTGGGCGGCAGGCGGACTTCCCTCTCCTGGAAGGCCGCAACCGAGAAGAGCGCGGCCGAGATCAGGGTCCCGACGGCGATGACGACGGTCTTCGCGGTCTCCAGAGCGACGTACTGGCTCGGCCAGAAGGCGAGCGGGGCGAGGATGACGGTGGCAAGGAGGACGTAAAAAGCGGCGGATTCCAGACGGGCCGAACGCGAGGCGGGTGATGGCATAAGGGTATTATATCAAGCCTTGCCTTATATGGACAAGCGCCCTGTTGAGGGGCGCTCGTCCGTGGGCGTCGCACATAAGCCGAATTCTGTTTGGACAACCATATCTCTAGGATGCGCGTCGCCGCGCATCTCAAGCGGTTCTCCGCCTGCCTTGCGGCAGACGGCACGACCTTGCACCGAGGTAAGGATTTGGCCGTTGCACCCCTCAAGTTTCCATGAGGGCTGATCCCGAAGGATCCGCCAGCCGTTTCCGGCCGGCGCGTCTCTGTTCGCACCTCTCGGATCACCCGGACGGGCGTTACCCGCTACCCTGCTGCTCCCGCCTTGCGGCGCGGCCGGTGTTCGGACTTTCCTCACGCGGACGCGAGGCCCGCGCGCGGTTGTCTGTGCGACTGAAAGTCACCATACCACTCTTCAGGCTCTTTTACAAGAAAATAAAAGAACCGCCCACGAAGAACGGTTTCCTTCCATCGATCTCTGGATCTCCTACACGATCTCGCACACTCCCGCCACGCAGGCAAGCTCTTTCCTCAGGTCGGTCTCGTTCTGCTTCTCGTAAGTGATGATCTTCGAATAGTCGACGTGCTCCAGGCGCTTCGAGAGCTCCTTGTACGTCTTCTCGTCGATGGCTTCGTAAGGCGCGAGCTTGTAGATGTGGTCTTCGCGCGGCAGGAACGACAGGCCGCCGACGATATCCCAATTCTTGTAGACCCAGTTGGCCACCTCTATCCACTCGCCGTTCCCCACGGAGATGGTCGCCGAAGGATTGTGCTCGCAGTAATTCAGCTTGACCATCTTCCAGTGCTCGAGCTGCTCCAGGGCGGTGATGTCGTCCTTGAAGATGGAGCCGGCCGGGGCCTTGACCGGGAATTCGAGGACGTAGGTCGTGGCGCTCCCTTCGGTCTGGCCCACCTCCGGATGGAACGGCACGCCCTGGTCCTTCAGCATCTTGAAGAGAGTGTCGGTGGCGGCGATCCGGATGCGGCGGATGTAGTACTTGGAGTGGCGCGGGTGGACGCCGGACGAGCAGTCGACGGTCTGGGACAGGCTGCCGGAAGGCTTGACGCAGGTGATGCAGGTCGACTCGTTCACGCCGAAGCGCTTGGCGAACTCGCGGTTCGTCTTCAGGGCCTCGGCCTTGAGCTTCCTCAGGACCTCGGGCCTCCTCGCGGCCGGCGAATCCCACTGACCCGTGAGAGAGACGCCGAGCAGGCGCTCGCGCTCGCAGCGCTCCTTCCATTCCTTCGAGAGGTACGGGAAATGCGTCAGTATCGACTGGTAGGTGCCGAGGATGGTGGCTATCCTCACCTTCCGGAGCAGGGTCTTCTCCGTATCTTCGACGCGGCAGACGACCTCGGACAGATTGCAGAACTGCTTGGGCTGGAGGATGATCTCGGCGCATGGGTTAGTGCCTATCTGGCCGACGATCTTGGTGCCGGAGGCATCGAAATAGCCCTTGTACTCCCTCAAGACCTTGAGGCGGCGCTCCGGCAGGGTCCTCGCGAGCGAGCCGCGGTTGAATATGCCCCGTTCGCCGGAGCGGCTCTCTATCAAGGACATCCATTCCTTCAGGAATTCCTCGTTGGTCGGCTTGCTCATGTAGACGGCCGAGTTGTTGGCCAGCATGCGGTGCGGATGGGTCAGGTAAAAAGCCCCCCTCTTGGCGTCGCGGATCTCCTGGTCGTCGAGATTGGACAGGGAGATCATGGCGCTCCTCCGGACGCCGCCAGCCACCACGCAGTCGCCGATCATGCAGATGATGTCGTGGAGATCTATCGGATGGAGCCTCCTGCCCTGGCGCGCCAGCATGACCTCGCGAGTGAACGAGAGCAATCTCTGGAGCGGAGCCGGACCGGAAGCCTTGCCGCCCATGGTCTTCAGGCGCGAGCCCTCTGGACGGACGGCGGAGAAATCAAATTCGATGTCCTTGCCGGCGGCCCAGGCCTTCATGCCGACAACGAGCGAGTCGGCCCAGCCTTCCTTGCTGTCGTCGATCACGTGCTTGGGCAATTTGACGCCGGTCTGCACCATGATCTGCGGGAACTTCTCGGTGTTGGCGCTCTCGACGGACCAGCCGGCCCCGGTGCCGCACATGGAGATGTACATGATCTCGGCGAGGTCCTGGAAAGATTCGGGAGCGGTGAACGAGCAGTTGTAAGCGCAGACGTTGGTGGCGCGGGCCGCCTTGCCGGCGAATTGGAGGAGCCGCATCGAGGGCATGGCCTCGTGATTCAGGATGGCCTCGCGGACTTCCTTGTACTCGGCGTCGGAGAGCTTCTTGCCGAGGTTCTCGCGCATGAAGTCCACGTAGCGGTCGACGGTCTCGATCCAGGTCTCCCGCCGGCTCTCGGAATCTATCCAGCGCGAGTAGGTGCGGTAATAGACGAATTCGCCAAGGGCGTTCCGGAAATATTTCTTGGAATCGGCGGCGAGCTTGCGGACGTATTCGGGCGCTTCGAGGCCTTCGGCCCGGATCTTGGCGCGCTCGTCGCGGTAGATGACGTAGTGCTTGGCGGTCTTGACGAAGTCGGAGCGCATCAATTCCTGCTCGACGATGTCCTGGACGCCCTCGACGGTCGGCACGAAGTTGGAGAATTTGCGCTTGATGCGGACGAGTTCGGCCAGGATCTGGCCGGCGATCATCCGGGCGTCTTCGAGCGACCCTTCATGCACCGTATTCATGCCCTTCCAGACGGCGTTGACGATCTTTTCCACGTCGAACGGCACGATCCTGCCGTCTCTCTTTATGATCGTCGGGATGACGACTGTTTTGGCCGCTTGTCCTGAAGCGGATCTCTTCTTTGGGGGCATATCCTGAGCGCAAGCGCCCGTCTGGCGGACAGACAGGGCGCGCTGTGACGCTTAAGGTTTTTAATAAACGCGGACCGACCGGGGCAACGAACGAATTTTTCTTACTTGTCCATTCTACTCTCGGCCATCGGACAAAAAAAGGTGTGGATAAGTTTTAGAACACGAGTTGCGTGCCGGTTGCAATGCCGAACTTCGCCGCAGCGCCGGAATCAAGCTCCAAAACGTACAAGATCGGCGATGGCGGAGAGAAAACGTCTGGGAACGTGTCGGGAGAGATGCCTCCGGTGACACCTGCGACACGCTTGTCTGCCGCGATCCAGACCATGTCGAGCGGGAAGCGCATGTTCAGCATCCAAAAACCATAGAGGGCGGGTTTCATGAACGGGAATAGCATGCCGGCATCCGCCGGAAGCTGGTCCCGGCCGCCCAAACCCAGTGCTTGCTCTTCGGAAGTGGAGGCGATCATGGCGTGGATGGTCCCGCGAGGTGTTTTAACGCCCATAGTCTCGAGATTTTCCGCTGGAGAGGCCGGCATAACCTCAGCCGGAGAGGTCGTCGCGGCGGCAGAAGCGCGTGGTGAGGGTCGATTTTGATCCAAGAGCGGCGACCGCACGGTCGGAGCCAGCTTTTCGCCGACCAAAAAGAGCACGTATATGCTCACCAGGACGACGATGAGGGTCGAGAGCTGTGAGAAAGTCTTCGATTTCATGTAGATCGTATTTGTCGGCGCGCGCGATACGGACATATTAGCATAACGCCGCCATATGAGCTTTGTGTTATACAAAAAAGAGCGGACCGATCGGGGTCCGCTCTCGCAAATCACGCCGTCTGGGTCTGGACTTCAGCGTCTTCGGTCTTGGAGATCGCGAGCTTGTGCCTTTCCCTGAAGTCGATGCAACCCTGACGGATCGCTCTCGGGTTCTCGATATAATTCCAGGCGAGGTCGTTGTCCGTCGGATTATTGCCATCGATCTTGGGATCAAGACTGGTGTAATACTTGTTGTCAGATCCTCTTATCTCCTGCATCTGACAAAGATTGTAATCTTTCAGAGACGGGCACTGGCACGGATGTTCTTTTGAAAGAGCGGCGACTTCGGCCGGCGTGAGGAACGGGCATTGGAAATCTACAGGGCAAGTCAATAGATGACTCATGGGACACCTCCTATTTTTCATTCTAGCGCCGGAAGTTTAAAAAGCAACAGGACCGCGGCTTCAATTTATGATCTGCCCTTTGTTCGCCAAGTCCGTCTCCGTGTCGGCTTCTTTCTCGCCCTCCACGACCTGCACGCCGATCTTGCGCTGGAGCATGAGCCGGATCTCGTCGGCCGTCTCCTTGTCGATCGGCTCGAGGACGATGTCCGTCTCGTTGTCCTCAGTCTTCTCTTCGTGCCCGGCCGAGTCTATGACGACTCTCGAGGTGCCGGTCAGCCGGTGCAGGAGGCTCCGTTCGACGTCCACGTCCTGCATCTGGCGGTACGGGATCGAGACGATGGTGGTGCTCACTATGCCCTGCTTCAGCTTCAGGTCGAATTCCTCGAAGGTGAAGGTGTAGTTGGCGTACTGGAGCTTGGCGATGACGAGGCCGACGATGCAGGCGAGGAGCGCCACGATGATAAGACCCATGATGAGGCCTCCCACTGTCCCGGAAACGGCTGCCGTAGCCCCTTTGGCGCCGCCTATTATAAGGACGCCGGCCAGGAACCCCGATATTGGGGCGCTCAAAACCATCAAAACGACGGCTATAAGCAATATAACCAGCCCCGCCGTCATTTTCCGCGATGCCAGGAGCAGGTATGCCTTCCGTCCCAGCCGCTGTTCTTGGTTTAAGGGGATCATAGGATGATTATACTACTAAGTTTCCAGAGTAGAAATAAGCTCTTTCCAATAGTTCATGACGTTTTTAAAAATTTTAATAATGAACAAGGTTGAGCCATCGATTTTCAGTGTTAAGAATGACGTGGTGATAGCCGAAAGACCTGAGGCAAAACCATCCTCTTTTTGTGCAACTTGAATATCATTATGATGGCCGTCTGAATGTTTTGTGTGAGTTGCTAATTCCTGGATGATTTTAAGATCAGGGCATTTTGAAAAAATAAAATTGTGGAAGTCATTTATATCTTTTATTCCAAATTTAGATTGTAATCTTGCTTCCTCAGATGACCAAACCCAGTCTTTCTGGTGCCAGAGAATAATAGAACATGTTAAAGCTTCCTTTACATCCAACTGGCTTTTTAAAAAATCTTCGTAATTAGGTACTAGAATATTTTCAAAATAATCTCTCGCCGTATTTATTCCAAAGGTAGCGGTGCTCATGTTTATTATTAGCTGCGCGGTACGATGTTGGAGCTTATTTTACCAAGGGGGTTTAATCACCCTTGTAATTTTCCAGCTTCTTTTTCCATTTCTCAACTTCTTTCCAAAAGCCACAAACGCTGGTGAACAAAATCACAAAGAAAATCGTTATGGGGATAAAAATTATTTTCAAGACAATGATTCTCCATTCTGTGAGATGATTAAAGCCGTTATAGGTATACCATGCAGTAATGATTAATCCGCTGATCCAAAGACAAAATAGCATCCAAGCATATCTGATTATCTCTACAAGTATTTTCATTAGACGTCTTATCATTTCTATGTTTGTGAGACTTGGACTCGAACTAATCAAATCTTCTAACAAAACTATTTCTGGCGGCAGTTTTTACTTGAAGTTCGAACTTTTTTCGCCGAAAATCCGTGCCCATGAATCATTGCGCCTTCGCTCCGCTTGGCGCTCGGAAAAGGGCGGACGGCGGCCGGGGGTGTGGGGGAAGG
>Ga0187866_1000084_pt1 | contig 125568 bp, 113 predicted proteins | sample June2016WEW_11_1_3_FD_133013 | JGI IMG/M metagenome (GOLD analysis project Ga0187866, IMG submission 133013) | Peatland microbial communities from SPRUCE experiment site at the Marcell Experimental Forest, Minnesota, USA - June2016WEW_11_150 | ecosystem: Environmental > Terrestrial > Soil >... | reverse complement strand
TCAACAGGGGCTTGGTGGATGGTTTCATGCCCACCAGCGTAAAAGAGTGCGCCGCGGGTGTCCAGCTCTTTCGCCAATCCACCTCCCCCTCCGTCACTTAGCTCCATCGGAAATCCGCCCTGCAAATCCACGGCCCGCACCACCGCCCCGCCATCAGTTCTCCCCGCCCACCATCAGGACCGTCAGCCGCTTCGGTCCATGCGCCCCCAGCACCAGGATGCGTTCGATGTCGCCCGTCCGACTTGGGCCGGTGATGAAGGAAATCATGCTCGGATAGCCGGCCGCATATTTTGCCTCCAGCAGGGCAAAGGCGTCGGGCAATCCCGCCACCAACTGGTCCGCACGCGCCAGCACCACGTGATGCGGCGGCAGCACCGACAACGCCCGGCCGCCGGCGCTGCGGCTCGTCACCAGAACGCTGCCGGTCTGCGCCACCAGCGCATCGCACTCGGTGAGGCCCACGTCACATCGTTCCAACTCCGCCGCGTCCACGCCTCCGTCCACGCGCAACACGGGCAGGCTCAGCGCCGGGGCGATGGCATCGGTCAAGGTCCCTGCGTGGGTGGCCAACCGGTGCCAGCCGGCCTCCCCGGCCAGCTGTTGCAGTTCCTGGACGAGTTCAGGAAAGCCGGCCACCTGCTTGAATTCGGCCCGCAAGTCCTGGGCATTCCTCGAAAACAGCGCGACCTGTTCAGCAAACGTCGCCCCCACGGCCGGCAACACCTCCACAACCGATGTTGCCAGCGCGCCGACGCCGTGGCCTGCGGACGGGGCGACCGCCAAGGCTTCGCGAATGCGCGCGAAAATGGCCTGCCGGGCAGCCGTCGTCTCTCCGCCGGATTGACCCGGCGCGCTGGTGGCGGGATCGCTCATAATCGGGTCTGCCACCATTCCTTGAAGCTCTGACGGGCAATGGGTGGCAGATCGCGGGTCCGGGTCCATGCGCGCGCCGGGTCGAGCGGTGTCGCCTTGATCAGCGGGTGCAGCCGCTGGCCGAGGCGACCGCCCTTGGTAACCAGCTTCCAAAGGCTGCGGTGGTTCGCCACCGGCGCGAAGGCCTTGAACGCGAGCTTTTGCCAGAAGCTCGGCCTGGCGGCGGCGCTGTTGCGCCGGTTTCGCAACAGGTGATGATGCAAAGCGATTTTCACCGGGCACGCCTCGGCACAGGCGCCGCACAACGAGGAGGCGTAGCTCAGATGCTTCCACTCCTGCAAACCGCGGAGGTGCGGGGTGATGACCCCGCCGATCGGACCGGGATAAGTCGTGTTGTACGTGTGGCCGCCCACGTTGCGGTAGATCGGACAGACATTCAGGCACGCGCCGCAACGAATGCAGTGCAACGCCTCCCGCTGCTCGGCATCGGCGAGCAAGGCCGTGCGGTTGTTGTCGAGCAGCACGACATGGAACTCCTCCGGGCCGTCCGCCTCGCCCGGCTGGCGCGGACCGCCGTACATCGTGTTGTAGCCGCTGATCAACTGCCCGGCGCCCACCGTCGCCAGCATCGGCAGAAACAAGGCCAGATCCGCCAGCCGCGGCACCACCTTTTCGATGCCCAGCAGCGTGATCATGGTCCTGGGCAGGGCCGCCGTGAGCCGGGCATTGCCCTCGTTCTCCGTGACCGACACCATGCCCGTCTCCGCCACGGCGAAATTGGCGCCAGTGATGCCGACGTCGGCCTGCATGTATTTCTGCCGCAGCACGCGGCGCGCAACCATGGTCAGCTCCTCGGGGTTGTCGCTCGGCGCGTCGTGGAGCTTCTCCGCAAAGGTCTGGCGAATCTCCCCGCGCAACAGGTGCATGGCGGGAAAAACAATGTGGTACGGCGCCTCCCCCCGAAGCTGGATGATGAACTCGCCCAGGTCCGTCTCCACGACCTCGAAGCCGGCATGTTCGAGCGCCTCGTTGAGGTGGATTTCCTCGGCGGTCATCGCCTTCGATTTCACGATCAGGCGGGCGTTCCGTGCCTTGACAATGTCCACGATGATGTCGCGGGCGCGTTGCGCGTTGCCAGCCCAGTGGACCTTCGTGCCGCGCGCCTCGAGCCCGCGCACGAACTGTTCGAGGTACTGGTCCAGGTGGTTGACGGCCTCCTGCTTCCTGGCCGCCGCCAGCGTCCGCGCCCCCTGCCAGTCCTGAAAACGCGCCTTCATTTCGTCGCGCTTGACCTCGTATTTGCTGAGCGCCGTGTGGATGAGCGCGCGGTGCCGGAGATCGGCGGCGAGCCGGGCGGCGTCGCTCTTGAATTGGACGGCGGCGGTGCTCATGACGGCGCGAGGATTTCCGCCAGGTGAATGGTTTTGGTCGGCTTGTGCTGCCGGTCCATCAATCCCTGGATGTGCATCAGGCAACTGGAATCGTTGGAAACGATGTATTCCGCCTGGGTTTGCTCGGCCAGTGAGATTTTGACCTCGCCCATCGCCGTCGAAATCGCGGGGAACTTCGCCGAAAAGGTGCCACCGAATCCGCAACAGACGGTTTCACGCATCTCCACCAGTTCGAGGTCGCGGACCTTTGCCAGCAGCCGCCGGGGGGCGTCGTGGATGTGCAGTTCCCGCAGGCTGTGACAACCATCGTGGAAGGTCACCTTGTGCGGGAAGCGGGCGCCCAAATCGGTCACGCCGAGCTTGCTGACGAGCAAATCCGAGAACTCATAGCATCTCGGCGCCAGCGAACGTGCCAGGGCCTCATGTTCCGTCCCGGCAAATAATTCGGGATAGAAGACCTTGATCATGGCGCCGCAGGAGCCGGACGCGATCGCCACAACCTCGGCATCCTGCAATTGCTTCAGGACCTTGACGGCCACGGCCCGGCTTTCGTGCCAGTAGCCGGTGTTGAAGGCGGGCTGGCCGCAGCAGGCCGGAGCCTCCGGACAAACCACCTTGTGGCCCAGCTTCTCCAGAATCCGCACCATGCTGATGCCCACCTGCGGATAGCACAGATCCACGAAACAAGGGATGAACAAGGTGACTGTCATTCAGGCCGCCGAAGGTTGAATCCTGCCGCGTGCATCGGCGAGTCAATTTTGCACCGGCGAGACGAACTTGTAGGAGCCCGATTCGACCGACAGCACCGCGCGGCCTTCCTCCTGCCGCAGCAGTGTGACGCCGGTTGTCCGTGCCAGACTTCGACCGCTTTCCGTGACACCGGTCGCATCCTTCGCGGGAAGGTGGACCGTCGCGATTGTGTTCGCGGGAATGGTTACCGCCAGTTCAAATCGGTCGCCGTCGCGCTTCCAGGAAACCACGATCCTTCCGTGAACGCTTTCGTAGGCCGCCCTGACCCAACTCACGGAAGACTGATCTGCGCCATGGCTGGCCGCGAAGACCGCCGGCTTGATGAGAATGCGCTTGTACCCTGGCCCGTCAGTCCCGATGCCCGCAAGGTCGTGGTAAAACCACTCGATGATGTGACCGAGCATGAAATGGTTCTGTGACGAGCCGCGCCCGGCATCCCAGGCTTCCGTCAGGCTCGTGGCGCCATGCTGAAGCTGATAACCATAGCCCGGTTTGTCCGACTGGTTGTTCATGGTGAGGATTGCATCCGACCGGCCGCCCTCCGCCAGCGCGCGCAAGAGATAACGGTAGCCGACATCGCCGGCGGTGAGGGCATTTCCGCGGCGCTGCACATCCTTCACGATGGCCTCCAGCACGGCGGCGCGGCGAGCCGGTTCAGCCATGCCCAAGACCAGAGGCATGGCGTTGGCGCATTGTGAACCGGTCGCGTAACTTCCCGTGTCGGACTTGAAGAACGTCTGGTTGAAGGCAGCGCGAATCTCGGCGGCGAGTTTGCCGAAGGTTTTCGCATCATCCGTTTTGCCCAACAACGCCGCCGTTTGAGCGAGAATCCAGGTGTCGTAATAATAGAACGCCGTGGCCGTGAGCGCCTTGGGCGTCAATTGCGCTTCGCCGGGCGGGTTGGGCCCGAGATCATACCAGTCGCCCAGGCCGTGCGAAACGATGTTCTCCTTTGCTTTGCTGCCCAGATAGGCGACGTATCTTTTCATGGCATCGTAATACCGGCGCAGGAGTTCCGTGTCGCCGGTCCACTCATATTGCTGCCAGGGCACGATGACGAAGGCGCTGCCCCACTCCGGCGAATCGCGGAAACCGCCGTCAAACACCACGTATTCCGGGGCGATGTCGGGCACGAGGCCGTTCGCCAATTGCGAATCCGCCATGTCGTTCATGCCCTTGGCGAAAAGTTGCGCCAGGTCGAATTCGTAGCGCAACGACGGTCCGTTCAGATGGTACTGCTCCAGCCAACCGAGCCGCTCGCGATGCGGGCAATCGGTCACGACACTCACCAGGTTGGCCCGCTGCGCCCAGCGGATGAGCGTGTGAATCCGGTTGAACAGGGTGTTTGAGCATTCGAATTTGCCGACCGGCGCGGAGGCGGAATGGACCACGATGCCTTCGAGCGATTTGACCACCGGTAATTCGGCGCCATCGCTCGCTGGCGCTAACTCGACCTGGAGATAACGGCAGCCGTGGTAGAAGAAGAACGGGAAATACGCTTCCTCGCCGCGGCCCGCCAATGTGTATTGCCACCACGCCCCGCCACCGCCAACCGAACCACGATCCACCGAGCCGTCGGCGTTGATCAATTCGGCCGGGATGATCCGCACCCGGGCGCCCGCCGCGCCATGGACTTTCAACCGCGGCATGATTGGCGCGTTCTGCCCAAGATCGTAAACCGCCACGCCCGGCCGCAGCGCTTTCACGCTGACTGGTTTCAGCACGTCCAACCCCCGGACGGGCGGCGCGGCGCCGGAAAACCCCCTGAGCGTCCCACCGGGACCGTTGACCAGGTTGGCCGCCTCCCATTTTGCCTCGTCAAACCCCGGTTGGTTCCACCCGACCGGTTCGAGCCGCGCGTCGTAGTCCTCGCCGCCATAGACGCTGGAGAAGGTGATGGGCCCGGCGTGCACGCGCCATTGCGGGTCCGTGCCAATGATCTCGGTCGTCCCGCCCACGTAATCCAAACGGATTTGCGCGATGGCCCGGGGCGTTCCGAATGTGCCCGTGAATTTCGTGTAGCGGCCGGTCTTGACGTTGAACATGCCGTTGCCCAGGAACAGCCCGACGGCATCCACGCCCTCACGCAATTGCACCGTCACATCGTAGCTGTCGTAGAGGCAGGTTCGATCATACTTGGTCCATCCCGGCGTGAGCAGGTCGTCGCCGACTTTTTTGCCGTTGATGGACAACTCGTATTGTCCCAGACCGCAGACATGCACGATGGCGCGGCGCAATCTGGGTTTCACCGTGAACTCGCGGCGTAGCATCACCGTTTCGGCGTTCGTCGCTCCTCCGATCCACCGCGCCTGCCAGTCCGTTTCGGCCAGCAAGCCCATCGTCCAACCCGCCGGAGCGCTCCACGGCGACACCTTGCCGGATCGGTCCCAGACCCGCACCTTCCAGAAGCACGCCGCATCCGACGACAGCGGCGCGCCGGCGTACGGGATGTTGACCGTCTCGTCGCTGGCGACCCGGCCGGAATCCCACCGGTCCCCCTGCCCGGCCGCCAGCTTTTGCGGGCTGCTGGCAACGAGCAACCGGTACGCCGTCTGCCGCTGGCCGCGCTGATCGGAGGTCACCTGCCACGAAAGCCGCGGGCGGGCTTCGTCAATCCCCAACGGATTGACCCCATACTCGGTGCGCAAGGCCGTTGGCCACAAACCACCCGCCGCCAATGCTTGCGTAATCACAGCGGTGACGACCAGAGTGACCACCGCCAGCGACCGGTTCCAGCAAGCGCGTCTCATGTGGACCTAATGGATGCTGGTTACGGCGAAGCGATAGTTTCCCGATTCCACGGCCAGGAGCGCACGGCCGCCCTCCATCCGCAGGAATCTCACTCCCTGGGCTTGCGCCAGCGGTTGGCCACCTTCCCTAATCGAGATGGCGTCCTTCGCCGGCAGTGACACCGTGGCCACGGTATTGGCCGGGATGGCGACATTGAGGGTCAGGCCGTGGCCCTGTTTCTTCCAGTGACTCTCAATCGGCCCGCGGATGCTCCGATAGCTCACGTCGGCGAAGGTCAACTTGTCGTCGAGTTGCGGCGCAACGACAATGTGTTCATAGGCGGGCGCCGCCGCGCGAATGCCGCCGATGTTTTCCACCATCCACTGATAGACCGCGCCGAACGAGTAATGCGCGAAGGAATTCATGCCCGGATCCTGGAAACCCTTTTCCGGCGTCCAACCATCCCAGCGCTCCCAAACGCTTGTCGCCCCGTGCCGGATGGAAAAGCCCCACGACGGGAACGTGTCATTGTTCAACAGGCGATAAGCCACGTCCTCGCGGCCGATCTTCGACAGCGCCAGCATCAGGTCCTTCGTGCCGATGAAACCGGTGGACAAATGCCAGCCGCGTTTCTCGATGTTCTCGACGAGGTATTTCGCCGCCTGCCCGGTTTGCTCGCCGTCCACCAAATCGAACGCCAGCGCCAGCACGTAACCAGCCTGCGTGTCGCCTTTGACGCGACCGTCGGCGCCGACGTAGGCCTGGTTGAACGCGGCCTTGATTTGGTTGAACAACGCACGGTATTTCGCCGCGTCCTCGGTCTTGCCCAACACGTCGGCGGCGCGGGCCGTCAACTTGGTGCTGTAGGCGAAGTAGGCGGTGAAAATGACATCCTTGGGCGTGTCGGCATTGATGCTCAACCAGTCGCCAAAACAGTGAAATCCCTTCGGCGGGAGGAGCGCCGCCGTGCTGCGAGCGCGGCAAAACTCAATGAAGCGCGTCATCGCGGCGTAATGCTGTTCGAGCACACGCCGGTCGCCATAAACCTCGTAAATGGTCCACGGGCAGATCACGCCGGCGTCGGCCCATGCCGGCCCGCCGTCGTCGCCAGCCACTTTCACGGGCGCCACCATTGGAAACTGGCCGTCCGCCCGCTGGCCATCCTCGTCGAGATCCACCAGCCATTTGGTAAAGAACGCCTGGACATCCGTATTCAGGGTGGCGGTGCGGATGTACACTTGGGCATCGCCGGTCCAGCCGAGTCGCTCGTCGCGCTGCGGGCAATCGGTCGGCAAATCAATGAAATTTGCCCGCTGGGTGTAATAGCCGTTGCGATGAAGCTGATTCAGCATCGGATCCGAGCAGTTGAACCGGCCGGTCACCGGCGTGTCGCTGCTGAGCGCCAGGCCCACCACGGTGTCCGCGGCCGGTGCGTGCGTCAGACCGGTGATTTCGACATACTGGAAACCGTGGAAGGTGAACCGCGGCGACCAGACTTCCATTCCTCCACCGCGGCAAATATAAGTGTCCGTGGCCCGCGCGCTGCGCAGGTTCGTCGTGTAGATGGTGCCGTCGGGATTCAAACGCTCCGCGAAACGCAGCACGATCTTCTGACCCGGTTTGCCGGCGATCTTCAGTCGCGGAACCCCGGCGAGGTTTTGTCCGAGGTCCAACACATAGACGCCCGGCTTCGGTTCGGTGGTCTTTCGGGCGCGGAATTCTTCGAAGACCCGCACCGGCGGCCCCGGATGGGCCTGCACGACGGGGTGAACTTCCGCGCTCCCCACCACCACGCGGTCCCATCTGGTATCGTCGAATCCCGTCTTATCCCAGCCGGTCAATTCTCGGCGGGCGTCGTAACTCTCCCCCTGCAGAAAATCGGCTTCGAGCAATGGCCCCGTGGCCGCTTTCCACGTAGGACCGGTCCCAATGGTCTCGCTGGCGCCGTCGGCGTAATCGAGCACCAACTGCGCCCGCACCCGCGGGTTTTTGCCGTAATGATCGCGGGCACGCCCAAAACCGACATAGCCGCTGAACCAACCGTCGGACAGGACCGCGCCGAGGGCATTCTCGCCCGGGCGGATCAACCTGGTCACGTCATACGTGCGGAAATAGACCCGGCGGGCATAATCGGTCCAACCGGGGTTGAAATAGTCGTCGCTCACCCGGCGGCCGTTCAGGTGGAGATCGAAGATGCCGAGGGCCGAGCCGTACAGCGTAGCGCGGATCACGGGCTTCTCCGCTCGGAACGTGGTGCGCAGAAACGGCACCGGCGGCAGCACCAGTTCGCTGAAAGTCAACCGTCCCCAAGGCTGGTCACCGTAGGCGCCCACGATCCGGCTCGCGGGCCAGTTGGCCGTGTCGAGGGCGCGGTTATGCCAGTAGGCGCCCGAGCTCTCGGCGCATTTCCACGAACCGTCCGTGGCGTGCGTGATGGTCTGGCCGTCGGCGGTTTGGACCACCAGTTTCGCCAGCAGACCCGCCGGTCCGGCGACGGCGTTGTAGGCTTCGACGCGCAAGTCGTTGACACCGGGTTTGAGCTTGGCCGTGACATCCACTTTCACCGGCTGCTTCCAGCTTTCATTGCCCGGGTCCTTGCTCGCGACCAGTTCGGTGTTGATCACGAATTTGCAGCCGTCGTCGGCGGTGACGAACAGCACGGCGTTGGTGATCTTCGCGTCAGGTGATAGCGTCAGGGTGCTGACAAACAACCGGTATCCCTGCGGCGCACTGCCCGGCGTGTCGCCGGCGAACCAAATCCACTTCGCCCCGTCCAGCGGCGCCTCGGGCAGCCCGGCCTGGCGCGGTTTGTCATAGCCGATCCACTCGGCCTTCCAGTCGCCCGGTCCGAGCAGTCCCACGGACCACCGGGCGGGCGGGCTCCACACGGAGGCATGGCCGCGTTTGTCCCAGACCCGCACCTTCCAAAAGCACTGTTGGCGTGAGCGGAGCGTCGGTCCGGCGTACACGATCCCCAGGGTGTCGTCGCCGACCACCTTGCCGCTGTCCCACAAATCGCCGCGATGCTGCTGCAGGAGGGACCCACTCGACGCGACGAGAATCTGCCAGGCCGTCTGCCGCTGGCCACGCTCGTTGGACTCGACGATCCAGCTCAGTCGCGGTGCGGTTTCCCCAATGCCCTCCGGGTTGACCAGGCTTTCGCAGCGGAGGTAAGTCGGTGTCAGGCCGGCGGCGACCGCTTGCGGCAGGGGCATGGCAGCAATGAGTCCAAGCATGGCAACACCGACCAGTGCCCGCCAGGACAGTGGGAGCCGGGGTGAGGTGAGAACGGAGTGTTTCATAAAATGGGCCTTCCGAAGTTCGTCTGCGCTGCCGTCCTGAAAAAAGTTCACGGCCTTCATCCTGCCATCATTCGCGGTCTTAGCGTTTCGCCTGCACGTCGCGCTCGTAGCGTTTGACCTCCGCCAGCCAGGCCTCGCCCGGAGGCACGTCCTGCTGCCGGCAGAAGTAATCCCACACCGCACCGGCCGGAAGCGTCCGGGCTTCCTCCAGCAAGGCCAGACGCGTGGTGTAATCGCCGGCCGACTCGGCGGCGCGGATCCGTTCGATCGGCGTGAGCATCGCGAGCAACAGCGCCTTGCGCAGATTGCGCGCGCCGATGACCCACGCCGCCACGCGGTTAATGGTGGCGTCGAAATAGTCCAGGCCGATGCGCGCCCGGCCCAGAAAGCCGCCCCACACCAGTTCCTGCGCAATGGACTGCAGTTCGTCGGTCAGCGTTACCACATGGTCGCTGTCCCAGCGCACGCCCCGGCTGACGTGCAGCGCGATCTCCGGGAGAAACAACAACACCGACGAGATCTTGTCGCCAATGCTCTCCGTCGGATGGAAGTGCCCGGCGTCCAGCGTGAGGAGCTTCTTCCGGGACAGGGCGTACCCCAGATAGAACTCGTGCGAGCCGACGACATAGCTCTCCGAGCCGATGCCAAACAGTTTGGGCTCGACCGAATCCACGTTCAGTTTCGGATCAATTTTGCGGGCAAACACGGCGTCAAGCGCGGCGGCCAACCGCTCGCGCGGTCCCCGCCGGTCGGCCGGCGTGTCCTTCATGCCGTCGGGAATCCACAGGTTGGTCAGACAGCTTTGACCCGTGGTCTTGCCGATGGCCGCCCCGATCTCGCGGCAGCGGATGCCGTGCTCGATCCAGAAGGCGCGGACCGTCTTGTCCGGATGAGACAGCGTGAAGCCGTCGGCCGCCTTCGGATGCGCAAAGTAGGTCTGGTTGAAATCGAGGGCGATGTTGATGGACTTGGCCCAGGCGATCCAGTTCCGGAAATGATCCACGTCGAGGGCATCGCGGTCCACGCGCTGGCCTCCCGTTTCCGCATAACAGGCGTGCAGGTTGAACCGGTGCCGGCCCGGCAACAGCGAAAGCGCCTTCTCGAAATCCGCCCGCAACTCCTGCGGGGTCCGCGCCTTGCCCGGGTAATTCCCGGTCACCGCCAGACCGCCACCCAGCTCCTGGCCGGCGTTCTCGAATCCGCCGACATCGTCGCCCTGCCAGCAGTGCATCGAGACGGCGACGGCGGCCAGGCGCGGCAGAATCGCGTCGGTATCCACGCCGGACTCCGCGTAACGTGCCCGCGCCAGTGAGTAGGCTTGTTCAAGACTACGGCTCTTCGTTTTCATAAAAATGATGCTCGATTGTTCAACCTCAGCCGCGCTGCGAGCGACGCGCCGCCCTTGCCCACGTTGGGTTTGCGGGAACCTTTTTCCCACCGCGGAGCCGCGGCGTCAATCGCAGAAGACCGGTGGACGCCGGCCCGCGCGGGGAAACCCTTGCCAGTCCGCGCCGACGCGTTAGCATCCCTCCAACGCCGGTGCGCCCCGGCTGAACAAGATCGATGCCATGAAACGCAAGCCTCTCCGCCACCGTGTCCGCGTCGCAAGTCTCCGGGTCCTGGCCTTCACCGCCGGCCTTCTCCTGACGGCTCAAGCCGCCACGACGAAACTCATCCTCGACACCGACATTGGCGGCGACATTGACGACGCCTGGGCGCTGGGATTCATCCTCGCCCACACCGAGTTTGAGCCTCTCGGGGTCACCATCACCGACGGCAACACCCCGGCGCGCGCGAAAGTCGCCTGCAAACTGCTCCACCTGACTGGCCGCGGCGACATTCCCGTGGCGGTCGGCCGCAAAACGGGCGACGGCCGCGACTATCAATTCGCCTGGGCGGAGGACTTCACCGCCCGGTCACCCATCGCGCAGCCGGCGGCGGATTTCATCGTGGAGACGGTGCGGCAACACCCGGGAGATGTCACGCTGCTGGCGGTGGGCCCGCTGCAAAACGTGGCCGACGCCCTGCGCAAGGAGCCCAACCTGGGCCGGCTGCTCAAACGGGTGGTCCTGATGAGCGGCAATATTTATCGCAGCACGTGGAACGACAAGCCGATCGCCGAATGGAACGTCGTCAGTGCCACGGCCGACGCGCAGCTCGTGTACGCCGCCGGCCTGCCGCTGACGATCGTTCCGCTGGATTCGACCACGCTGGTCCAGCTCAAGGACGAGGAGCGCGACCGCGTGCGCCGGCACGACTCGCCGCTCACTCGTTCGTTGGAAACCCTGTACCGGCTGTGGTTGGACGGGCCCGGGGCAAGGATGACGCTTCACGACCAGCTTGCCGTGGCGGAAACCGCCAGCCCGGGCACGTTCTTTGGCCGGCAGGAAACACTTCCGCTCCTGGTCGATGGCCAGGGTTACACCCGGATTGACCGCGAACGCGGCCGGCCGGTGGTGGTCTGTTTCGAGCCGAAGCGGGACGCCTTTGTAAACTATTACATTGGCGAACTCACCCGCCAGCACCTCGGCCGCTAGGGATTCTTCGCTTTCGTCATGGAAACCATCACCCCTGCGCCGGTCGGCCGTGATCGGGGGCGCCTCCCCGGACGCCCAGGCGGGCGATCTGGTCACGTGCTCATGTTCCGGACTTTTGTCGGCGGAGATGTTTGAGCGACTGACCACCCGGGCGGCGCACCGGGCGGGTCGCCGCCTGCAATTCCTGAAACGAAACGGCGCCGGGGCGGATCAACCGGTGATGTCCAACTGCCCCGAGGGCCGCTATCTAAAGGTGTTATGGGCACGGGTGCTGTGAAACGACGTGCCCGGGAAACACGCGGCCGCGCGGCCGCGCCGAACCGTTCAACTCACCCAAGCGTAGGTCGCCGGGGCGGTCTTCTTGATCTCCTTCACCTTTTTCCCGGTGGAGGTGAACCAAACGTGAATGTTGCCGGGCTTGGCCTTAACCTGCGCCGCGATTTCCTTCACCGTGAGGCCGGATTTGCCGGCCGCTTTGAGCAGACCGATGATGGCATCCTTCAGCGCGCCGCGCTTCTGGTGGGGGAAGCCGGCCACCGAGCCAGGCCTGACGCTCGTCCCGGCCTGGCCACCAAGGAACTCAGTCAACTCGGCGTTGATCCGGTCAATTTCACCTTGCAGGGACTCCTTGCGGGTCACGAGTTTCTCGATATGCTTGATGTCACTCTGTGTCAGACTTGCGATATTCATGCGAACGTAATCCTTCCGACGATACCTATCGCACCAAGGCGCCACCTGGCAAGGATTTAAATCATAAATCTTCATGTTGGATTGACGTTGCATCCGTCCAGTGCCAATCTCCAATTGCTTGATAGCTGACCAACCATAAGACGCCGTGGATATTAAAAAAACTATCATTACCGTGGCCGGTCGTCACCAACGAACCCTGCCCCTCCAAACCCTCGTGGATCGCGACGGCGTGCCGAAGGCCGCCCTCCGCATCCTCATTGAGGAAGTGCTGGCCGCCGGCATTGAGGAGGTGTGCCTCGTCGTGCATCCCGGCGACCAGGCGGCCTTTCGCACTGCGGCGGGACCGCATGCCGACCGGCTGCAATTCGTCGAACAAGCCAGGCCGCTTGGGTACGGACATGCCGTGGCCGCCGCCGCCGCCTTTGCCGGCCGCGACGCGTTCCTCTTGATGGTGGGCGACCACCTGTATGTGAGCGGCGAAGCCCGGGGTTGCGCCCAGCAACTGGTTGAGGTGGCCCGGGCCGAACAATGTGCTGTCTCCGCCGTGCAAGCCACGCACGAAAGCAAGCTGCCATTCTATGGCGCCGTCGGCGGCCGCCTGGAAGGCAACCGGGCCGGCCTCTACCTCGTGGAAAACGTCGCCGAAAAACCCACCCCCACCCAGGCTGAGCAATCGCTCGTGGTCCCGGGCCTCCGGGCCGGTTACTATCTCTGTTTCTTTGGCATGCATGTGTTGACCCCGGCGGTCATGGACCTCCTGAAGGCGGAAGTCGGTTCGGCCGGCAACACCGCGCCCATCAGTTTGTCGCCGACCCTGGCCGCGCTCGCCAGCCGGGAACGTTATCTGGCCTGCGAACTCCGCGGCCGGCGTTATGACATCGGCGTGAAATACGGACTCCTTACCGCCCAACTGGCCATCGCTCTGGCCGGCGGCGACCGCGACGAAGTGCTGGCCGACCTGGTCGAACTCCTCGCCCAACCGGCCCGTTGAACGAACGTCCTCCTGCTTCCTTGACCCCCGCCATGCCTCATCGGCTGATTTCCCTCATCACGTCCAGCGACCCGGCCGTTCGCGACCAGTCGCTCGAGACCTTCGTCGCGGAGGCGTCCCTGCCGGACCTGCTTGCCGCCGTTCGTGAGTTGGATGCGTTTCGCCGGCAAAGTACCAACTTGTACGAACGGGTGCGCGCCTTGTTTTTCCTCTACGCCCTGCACCGTTTTCATCTGCCGGCGAAGCTGACCCCGACGCCCGGCAGGGACGGCCGCCCGGCGGGACAGATTCCGTTCGATGGCTTTGAACACTTGTTGCACCGCCGCTTCGCGGAGGCGATCGACGCCTTCCGCGCGGCCCAGGATGCCGCGGGACCAACTGACGGCCTTGCCAGTGCCCTGGCCGCCGCCTACCAACAACTCGGGTTCCAAACACTCGCCGACCAGGTGCGCCGGAGCGTGCGTTCGGTGCGCGGCAACCAGTGGATGTTCCGGATGGGCCATCCGGCAGACCATCCGTTGCGCCTGCGCCCCGAACTGCGCCGCCGCGGTGCCGATGGCCTGTTCCCGGTCCTGCGCGAGCGCACCCCCGTGCGCATGGACCTGAGCCATAGTGGATGGAGCGACATTTTCTTCCTCGGCATGGATTTTCCCGAGGGCGCGCGGGTTCTCAACGTCTCGATTGATCTGGCGGTCCATGGCCGTGACCACGCGCCCCGCCCACCCGTCGAGGCCTACCTGCGGGTGTTGGACGAACCGGTCCTGCGCCTCACCAGCGCCGACCTCGGCGCCACGGCCGACATCACCAGCCTGGCCGAGGTGTTCGACTTTGCCCGGGACTATCTCGGACTGCTTAAGGCGGGGATCATTGCGTCCGGCATCGTGCCCCCCGGCATCGAGGGCTCGGGCAGCAACCTCGCCGATTTGCTGGCGCGCGTCGTCGGCCCCGGGCAGGGACTGGAGCTTGTTAGCAACGTTCATAACATTCCGAAGGGCTCGCGGCTGGCGGTTTCGACCAGCCTGCTGGCTTCGATCATCGCCGTCGGCATGCGCGCCACGGGCCAGGCGAGCTCGATCGAGGGGCCCCTGCAGGAAGACGAACGCCGCCTCGTCCTGGCCCGCGCCCTGCTCGGCGAATGGATCGGCGGCTCCGGCGGCGGCTGGCAGGATTCCGGCGGTGTCTGGCCGGGCATCAAACTCATCAGCGGCGTGCCCGCCGGCCCGGGCGACCCGGAAGCGGGCATTAGTCGCGGCCGACTCATGCCCTCCCACCGCATCCTGGGTCCCGCGGACGTTTCGGCGGAAACCCGCCAGGCTCTGCAGGACAGCCTCGTTCTGGTCCACGGCGGCATGGCCCAAAACGTCGGTCCGATTCTCGAAATGGTGACGGAAAAATACCTGCTCCGCTCCCCCGCTGAATGGAATGCGCGCCAGAAGGCGATCCACATCTTTGACGAAATCCAGGCCGCGCTGCGCGCTGGCGACGTGCCCCGGATCGGCGCGCTCACCTCGCAGAACTTTGCCGGTCCCATCCAAACCATCATCCCTTGGGCCAGCAACCACTTCACCGAGACGGTCATCGCCCGCGTCCGGGCCGAGTTCGGCCGGGAGTTCTGGGGCTTTTGGATGCTAGGCGGGATGTCCGGGGGCGGCATGGGCTTCATTTTCGCGCCCGCCATCCGGGCCCGCGCCCAGCAACGCCTCCAGGCGATCATGTCGGCCACCAAACGGGAACTCGAGTCGGCCCTGCCCTTCGCGATGGAGCCGCTCGTGTATGACTTTGCGATCAACGAACGCGGCACGTGGGCGGATTGCCTGCATGACGCCGGGGCAGTGCTGCCGCCGGCTTACTATCAACTCCATGTGCCCCGCTGGTTGCGCGCCGACCTCCAGACGCTGCCCGCTTCGCGCCGCGCGGAACTGGACCAGTTCGGCGCGGCCTGTCGCGGGGATCCCGAGATGGCCGGCATGCTGGAGTCGCTGTTCGACCGGTTGCTGCCCCGGCTGAAACCCGATATCGGCCGCCACCAGACGCTCGCCGAGATGCTGGCCGAGAACGGTTTCGACCCCGAATCGCACGCCCGCATCCGCGCCGACCTCCAGCATGGCCGGATCGGCCTGGTGCAAAACCGTTTGCCCGTGACGGCCGAAATCAAGGACGTGAGCGACGGCGACGTAATGGATGGCACCGCGCCCTTGTCGGCGCCATTCCGGGAAGCCGGCCTGGCCGCGCTCGCTCGCGGCGAGTTGGCCATCGTCACTCTCGCTGCCGGCGTTGGCAGCCGTTGGACCCAGGGCGCCGGCGTGGTCAAGGCCCTGCACCCCTTTGCCAAGCTCGGTGGCATGCACCGCACGTTCGTGGAAACCCACCTCGCGAAGAGCCGCCGCCTCGGCCGGCTCGCCGGCCAGACGCTGCCCCACGTCATCACCACCAGTTACCTTACCCATCACGCGATCGAAGCTTTTCTCCGACATCGGCAAAACTACGATTACCCCGGCCCGCTTCACTTCTCTCCCGGCCGCGCCATCGGCCAGCGCCTGATTCCAATGGAACGCGACCTGCGCTTTCTCTGGGAGGAAATGCCCCAGCAACTGCTCGATGCCCAGCAGCAAAAGGTCCGGGACAGCCTCCGAACCGCCCTGATCGCCTGGACCCGCTCGGCCGGCGAGGGCAGCGACTACACCGACAATGTACCTTCCCAGTGCCTGCACCCGGTTGGCCACTGGTTCGAGGTCCCCAACCTGCTGCGCAATGGCGTGCTCCTCCGCCTGCTCGGCGAGCGCCCGCAGTTGCGCCACCTCATGGTGCATAATATTGACACGCTCGGCGCCGACGCGGACCCGGCCCTGTTCGGATTGCACCTGGCGCAGGGCTCCACTCTCACCTTCGAGGTGATCACCCGCCGGCTGGAGGATCGCGGCGGCGGGCTCGCCCGGGTCAACGGCCAGGTGCGGCTGGTTGAGGGACTCGCCATGCCCCGGGAGGAGGACGAGTTCGCCTTGCGCTTTTACAATTCGAATACGTGCTGGATCGCCATTGACGGACTGCTCGCCGCCTTCGGCCTGTCCCGCGAAGATCTGGCTGATGCCGGGAAGGTCGCTGCCGCCGTGCGGGCGATGGCCGCCCGCGTCCCCACTTACATCACCATTAAGGATGTGAAAAAGCGCTGGGGTCATGGCCAGGAGGATGTTTTTCCCGTGGCCCAATTCGAGAAGCTCTGGGTGGACATGACGGCCATCCCCGAAATCCGCGCCGCCTATGTCGTCGTCCCCCGCCGCCGCGGCCAGCAGCTCAAGGATCAAGCCCAGCTCGACGGCTGGCTGCGCGACGGCTCGGCCGCCTATGTCGAGTCCCTCTGCGACTGGGCTTAGCCCCACCTGCGGCGAACTTTGCGAACACGGACAACCTCGGCATACGAATCCTCCACCCCTGCCGGCCGACGGCGGGACACCGTCGGTTGCGCCCGAGGACGGACGCGCTCCCTTCTTCACACCACCCTCGATCGGTCCGCGACCCAGCAGCATGGCCTGTCGCGGGAAGCAGGGGGAGCGCGGGTGTCTCGCCGGCTGTTCGACGCGTCTCGCGGCGGACTTTTGCTTCCGCAAGTGAGTCTGACGTGCGACCCGGCTGCCCGCGAGTTGGGATGAACTGTCATTCTGCCGTGGTGGTTCGGCGTCCCTTCGCGTGTGTGGCGAGCCACCTCTTCAAAACCAGCCTCGGCTTCCCGAAGCTGATGCCCTCTTCCGAAATCGAGCCCAATCGCCCCGATTTCATGCCCGGACCGCGGCTGTGTGCCCTGCACCAGCCGCAGCACATTGAAACACTCCACGGTCACCGACGTATCCCGGCACGACACGCGAGCGGCGGCGCTGCGGCTGGTCCTCGACACAGCCGCGGTCCGGGGACGAGGCGCGGACGAGCACGTCCTCAGTTTGCTTCCGTTTTTCCCTTGCCCAATGCAGGTTATCTGTGCTACAAGGCCCAAGTTCAGTTCAACCTTAAACCGGAGATAGCATCATGGTGCGCGACACCGCTCATGAACAGGCCAGACCAGCCGCACCTAAGGCACCGGGTTATTCCAGGTCACCAGCCTGCGCGACCAACTCCTGCGCCGGCACAAGGGACACGAGAAGGAACTGGAAAACTCCGGGTTCACCGTGGTCATCCACCAAGCCGCCAGCCCGCAACGCCGCCCGCTGGCCACCGATGCCAGGGCAGGCCGACCCGGCAAACCTCATGCGACCGGTGCAGCCAATGGCGCGGAAAGCGACGAACTCACGCCAGGCCAAACAACTCGCCTGCCCTTCCGCGACTGCCGAAGGTGGAGTACCCCCGTCATGCCCAGAAATAGACCGCACGTTCTCCGGCTGTGCCAAACGGCGGTTTGGCCTAATACCTGTTCGCTAAAGGCACCAAACCGCATGAGTGCATTCATCGAAATCATTAAGTCCCTAAGCTGGCAACACACTGTTCCTGTAGCTGTTGTGGTTGCAGTCTGGATTCTCCGAAGACAACTGGGCGACTTGGTAGGCAGGTTAAAGCAAGTCAGTGGAGAGGGCAAAAAGTACAGTCTTCTTTTCGACCTTCCGTCACAAAAAGACGCTCGTGCCTTGCCAACTGCTGGTGAGGAAATAATCAAGAGGGACGATGTTGTGGAGGCATTCCGGGCGATTCCCGATTTTTCCGAACAGGAGGTGAAGGCTGGTATCGACCGTATCTATGATTGTTTGCTCCGCAACGGAATCGTAACGAAAAAGCAGTTGTACGATTTGGTGTCCTCAGCCCCAATTCTCAATACGATTCGGCGAGTATACGTAGATGTATTGAAGCGGCCTCGAGATAAGACTCTGGATCCGTTGGCAGTGGCTGTATGGGGAGGAATGTTGTTTTCCTACGGGGTGAAGGATGAGATTGTTAGCGCTATCATTCTCCAGTTGAAGAACTCACAGGAGTACAAACAAAAGCACCTTTCAACTGCAAATCCTGCCCAACCATCCGGATCGAGCTAAGCGCTGCCAGCCTCTCGGTTTTCGAGAGCAAGTCGGTCATTCTCGCGTCAGGGGTTTCACGGCGGCGGTAGCTCATCCGGGGCGTTAGCCCGAAGATTACCAAATCGCTGAGGTCGACTATGTTCTCACTTCTCAAGGCGAAGATTGCTGCACATGAAGTTGCAGAGGTATTAATTGAACACATTCAAAAAGAGGTCGCAAACGGCCAGGTAAACAAGCCGTTTATTGAGGAAGTTGTGGCCGATGATCTGCCGACCATCAGGCAGGAATGGTTCTACTTCGATGTGTTCAATGTTGACTATTGCGTCCTTCTTGCATTCGACAATTCTCCAGAGAAGAAGGCGATCCTCGACTGGTTCTGGTCGCAGACGAGGCAATGGCTCACGGCGTCTCGAGTTCCCGCACTACCAGAAAGGATAGGGCCGTATGCTGGCCAGATGAAGATCATCGCCGCGGAGTGTGCAGAACTCGCATACGACCGGCTGACGAGGCGCTGCACCATGTACTCGGAGGAGATCACGAATCCTCACCGACTCGGCGAAAACCATGGCGTCGGTCTGACCTTCGCCATACTCTGCGCCGACCTCGGCTTCCCGTTCATCGCTGGCGTGGCCGCTTTCTTTCACAAGCGCAAAATGGAATGGGTAAAGATGCTCAAATCACATAGAATTATTCTGCCCTGAATGAACGATAAAGCCATCAGTTGATGATAATGGCTTTTTTTCGCCAGCCTTCCTCTGGGTAAAGCATTGCCGGTTCAGATGGCCGTGGGTTCCCATCCGCAACCGCTTCGCGCTCCAGCCGCCATCATTGTCGTCTCCGCCCGCTCCGCTCGCGCATCCGTGCCCGCGCGGACGGGGTTCCGGAGCATCGGTTCGCGTATTTCGCGTGCTTCGCGGTTTATCCCTCAGCCCGTATTTCCTCAGCGGGGCGATGCTGCGTATCATGCAAAGAGCTGTCGGAGGGACCTTTCACTTCCTGCGAGCGGGCGTTTCTGATCTTGCCGGCGGCGTAGAGAATCGCGCTTTGCTCCACGGTGAAGAGTCGTTGCGGGCGGATGACGTGGTTATTCCCCGGTAAACCCGCCGCCGACTCAGCCAAACTTGCGCGTCAGGCGCGCGGCATCATAAGCCCGGCGCTGGGCGGGGGTCATCGCCCTGAAGTCCGGCCGACCGGCCGCCGTCACCGGCCAGGCGAGCGTCCCGCGGTCCGGGGGCGACGCCGCGGTGGCCTTGGCCTGCAGGCCCACGCCCAGCGGGCTGCCGCGCACGTCCACGTGTGTGCGCGTGCCGCCATCGTAACTCATGGCCTGGTTGGTGAGCTGCAGGTCCTGTTCGAGCGGCAGGCGCGGCGTGATCTTGAGCGACTGCAAAACCCCGTGGTAGGCCCGCACCGCCTCCTCCGGCCCGAGGCGCCCGTCCGTGATGAGCCGCAACATCTCGATGAACGCGAACTGATGCTCGGCATGGTTGATCTTGCGGCCGAACAGGGCGACCCGGGCGCCATATTTCTGCGCATCGTGAATCAGCCTGAACGCGTCGTAAGTCGTGCCCGCGCTGCCCCCAAGAATGCCGACGACCAGGTTGGGATCGTATTGCGCCAGTTCCTCCATCAACCGCGGCCCGTGATAGACAATCTTCAGAAACACCGGGCGGCCGGCTTCGGTGACGCCCGCCAGGCTGCGCACGATGTTGTCGTTGATGAATTCGCCGAGTTTCTCCGGTGGAATGCCGCTGTCCACGTTGGGATCGAACACTTCGAGGAAATAACGGAAGCCCTTTTGCTCGGTCTCGATCCGGAATTCCTTGAAGGCTTGCAGCGTGGCCAGATCCTGTTCCAGTTCATTGACAAAAGTGATCGAGTAAAGGCCGAGGTTCGCCCCCGGGAACTCGCCGCCCTCGCGTTCGCACTCCGCCCGGCCGCACTGGATGTGATCAATGGTGGCGGTTCGGAACGGCTTGGCCGGTTCGCGCGTGTAGGTTCCCTGGCGCACCGCCCACACATCGGTCGTGTCATTCGCCCGGGCGGCCGGCGTTACCGGGCTGCCGCGGAACAAACCTTCCTTGATCGCCAGTTGCTCGGTCACGCTCGCCGACATGAGCATGATGTCCACCAGCCCCTGACGGGTCACCTCGCGGATGATGTCCAGGAACTCGGGCAGATTGCGGTGACCGAACTCCTCCCGGCTCCAGATCTCCGGCGAAAACTGCGCCGCGCGCGCGCCACGCGAGGAGAGAAACTGGCGCGGTCCGGGCGCCCGCACGCCGAAGGCCATGTCCGCATCCTTGGCATCCGCAATGATGAAGGCACGCGCGGCGGGATTGGCCTTGAGATCCGCCAGTTTGGTGTCGAGCGATTTCATGGCCACCTAAAGCCCCACCTTCGACAGCGTGTCGCGCAAAGCCTTCGCCGACTGCTGCAGCGCCAGCCGTTCCTTGGGCCAGAGGGCAATTTCGACATGTTCGAGGGCGCCGCCGTGGCCGACCACCGTCGGCACACTTAGACACACGTCGCGGATTTCGTAAGCGCCGCGCTGGAGCGTCGAGACCGGCAGCAGCCGTCGCTGGTTCAAGGCAATGGCGTGGACCACGTCGCGGATCGCGACGGCCACGGCCCAGCCGGCGCCGCCCTTCTTCTTGATGACCTCGGCGCCGCTGCCTTTGGTGCGCTCGAAGAGGGCGCTCTGGAAGGCGGGCGTGCAGGCCGGCAGGCCCGCCAGCGGCAGGCCGTTTACGGTGGCACCCGACCAGATTGGCACCATCGAGTCGCCATGCTCCCCGAGAATGAGTGCTTTGACCTGCGACGGCGCCAGCTTCAACTCGGCCGCGATCAGTGAGCTAAATCGGGCGGTGTCGAGCATCGTTCCCAATCCCAGGACTTGCGACGACGGCAGGCCCAGCCTTTGCACGGCGATCTGGGTCAAAATATCAACCGGGTTGGAGACGACCAGAATAATGGCATCCTTGCGCAGCCCCGCGAGCTTGATGGCGTCGAGAATCTGCACGAAGAGCGCCACGTTGCGGTTGACGAGGTCCAGGCGTGACTCGTCCGGCTTCCGGCGCAGCCCGGCGGTGATGAGGAAGAGGTCACTGTCCGCCGCTCGAGCATAATCGCCGGCATAGATTCTTTGGTCGCCGGTGAACGCGGCGCCGTGAAGCAGGTCCAGCGCCTCGCCCTCGGCGGCCGCCTGGTTGGCGTCAACCATTTGCAGCTCGGCCACCACGCCGCCCAACTGCAAGGCATAAGCCGCACAGGAACCAACCCGCCCGCCGCCACCGATGATCGTAACCTTCATGCCGCCGGCGTCCTCCTATTTGAGCTGGGCCAGGATCTGGTCCGTCACGGTCTGCACCAACGCCTCGGCCTCGGGATCCAGTCCGGCGATCGCTTCCGGCGGCGGCACCGCGCACTGAACGCCGGGACGCCATTCGTCGTTGTCGCACAATTCGCACTCCTTCAACCCGTAGCGCGGGTCCACAAAGCCGAGGCTTTGCTTGATCTTCAACAGGTCTTTCAAATGCTCCTTCGAGAAGGTGTTGAGCGGCCGGCCCAGTTGCGCCGCCACGGTGAGCGTCCGGCAATAGGCTTCGATGATTTCCGTGCGCCAGTAGGCCTCTTCCACATTGTTATGGCTCCAGGTGACCACGCCGTGATTTGCCATCAGGATGGTGTTGTGCTTGTCCACCAGGTCGGCAACGAGCGCTCCCATTTCCGGCGTGCCCGGCGTGCGATAGGGCGCGATGGCCACCGCGCAGAACACTTCAAACTCCGGGATCATGCAGGTCGGCGGCTCCACGCCGGCGACCGCAAAGGCGGTGGCGTAAGGCGGATGACAATGCACGGACGCCACCATTTTCGGCTGACGCTTCATCATCTGCAGGTGCATCAGGATTTCGCTGGTCCGCTTCTTGGCGCCCGCCAACTGGTTGCCTTCGAGGTCAACCAGGCACATGTCCGCCGGCTTCATGAAGCCCTTGGACACCAGGGTCGGTGTGCACAGCACCACGTCCTCTCCCACGCGGATGGCGATGTTGCCGCCATTGCCGTCCACATAGGCGCGGCTCCAGAGCCGCCGGCCGATCTCGCAAATGTCCTCCTTAAGTTGGTGGATCGCCGGCGAGCCAGAGAATGCCTCCAACTCGGCCTTCGGACTTTTCGCCGTCACGGCCGCTGGTACAGAAACCTTGTCCGCCTTGGTGACATCGCTGCCCGCGCGACGGGGCGTCGCCAGCCGGTCCCGCAACAAATCACGCGCCGATGGTGTCAGGATCGCCCCGGCTGGCAGGGCGGACAGATCCGCGCCACTTCGCACCATTTCTTCGATGTCCCGGGCTGAAATCAGGGTCTTCATGACATGGGAGAATGAAAGACGTCGTCCACAATGGCGGTGTTGATCGCGTCCACCGGTGTCGGCCGGGCAAACGGCATGGCCGCCTCGCGACCTTCGACAAAACCGATGGTGTCGCGGATGCCCCCGCCGAGGTCGTCATAAACCACCAGCGAAGGTTCGCGGCTCAGGCCGACGGGCGGCTCGTGCCGGTGTTGATAGTGGTCACGGGTGAACGGACTCACGATGAGCCAGCGCGCGCCGATGAGTTCCGGTATGCTCGCGCTGAGCGTCACCCGGCCGATAACTTGGCCGAGCCTCATAACGCGACCCCCGGCTCGAGTTCGTCCACAATGCCGATGATCATCCAGCGGGCCGGGCTCTTTTCGTCGCCCACCGCCCGGCGGGTCGCCAGCCCATCGGAGGAGATGACCACGCGTTCGTGCATCCCGGCTCCGTAGGGATCAATCGCCACCTGGGGCGTGCCTTCGGGCGCGCCGCCGGCGCCGATCGGCTGGCAGATGAGGAGCCGCCAGCCCGCGAAACTCGGATGTTTCCGGGTGGCGATCACACTGCCTTCGACACGGGCCAGGAGCATGGGTCAGAAGATGCGGAGTTTGTCCACCATCACGCACCGGCGCACGCGGGTGAACGTGCGCGGATTGCAAATGCCTTCGCCGGTCGTGGTCGCGATCGAAAAGTTCGGATAACCCTCACCGCCGCTGCCGAGTCCCGCCAGGCACGCTCCATTCTTGATGAACAGCGTCGTTTCGAGCGCCTTGGCCATGTCGGTCATGTGGGCGACGTCGTGGGAGTGAATAATCGCGGAATGCTTGTAACCGTGTTCCGCCTTCCTGGCCGCGGCGATGCCCTCGGCGACGCTCTTGACGCGCACGATCGGCAGGAACGGCATCATCTGCTCCTCCTCGACGAACAGATGGTCGGCGGGGGTTTCGGCAAACAGAAGTTCGGTTCCCGCTGGCACCGTCGCCCCTGCCAGGCGGGCGAGCGTCGTGGCGTCCCGGCCGATCAAATCCCGGTTCACCACGGGGTGTCCGCAGCCGGCGCCCTGTCCGGGCGGGACGCTGAACGCCGCCTGCGTCAGGCGCTCCACTTGCTGCGACGTGAGCCGCACGGCGCCGTGCTTCTCCATCGCCGCCATGAACGGTTCGAACACGGAGTCGAGCACGAACACCTCCTTTTCGCCGATGCAGAGGAGATTGTTGTCATAGGCCGCGCCGAAGATGATGCACCTGGCGGCGTACTCGAGACAGGCGGTGCCGTCCACCAAAACCGGCGGGTTGCCGGGTCCGGCACAAACCGCGCGCTTGCCGCTGGCCATGGCGGCCTTCACCACGCCCGGTCCGCCCGTGACACAGAGGAGTTTGATCAGTTCGTTTTTGGCCAGGGCGGCAAACGATTCCAATGTGGGCGGCTCGACGATGCAGGCAAGGTTCTCGATGCCCAACTCCCGGAAGATGGCTTCGTTGAAGAAGCGGGTGGCCGTGACGGCGCATTGACAGGCCCCGGGATGCGCGTTGAAGACAACGGCGTTGCCGGCGGCGGCCATGCTGATGACGTTGCAGGCCAATGTGGGAATGGAGTGCGTGCTCGGCGTGACCGCCCCAATGACCCCGAACGGCGCGTACTCCTCGAGCGTGATCCCGTGGTCGCCGCTAAACCCCAAGGGATGGAGGAACTCGACCCCCGGCACGGCGCGGAGCCCTTTTAGCTTTTCCATCTTATGGTCAAGGCGGCCGATCTTCGTCTCCGCGAGTTCCAGCCGGCCCCATTCGTCGGCCTTGGCCAGGGCGATGTCCTTGATCAACTGGACCACCTTGTTGCGGCCGGCCACACCTTGGGCGGAAAGCTGCTCGTAGGCCGCCTGCGCCGCTTCACACGCAGCATTCGCGTCCGGGAAAACGCCGAAGGAACGCCCACCGGTCGCCCGCGCGGGTACCGCGCCCGCCGCCGGGGCGGCGAAGGGCGGCACATTGGCCGGCAGCTTGCCGAGGCGTCCGAGCACCTCCGCAACCACCTCGCGGATGACATTCTCATTCACGGAAGCGCTGTTGCTCATAGCATTACTGAAGAAAAGTTTTCACAACCCCACGGTTGGCGGATCGTCAACAAACCCAGCCTAAGCATTGTTCGACCCGGCGCGGTACACCGAACGGCCCAGCACATCCACCGTGTCCACGATGCCAATGATGACAGCGTCCACCGGGGCGTCCTTCAGCCCGGTGGCCAGACGGGCGGAACTCCCCTGGCAGAACAGGACCAGCTCCCCTTCGCCCGCGCCAACGCTGTCCACCGCCACGATGGTGTTGGTGCCCGGCCGGAAACGGCTCGGGTCCTTGTCATCCACCAGTTGCGGGCGGAGCAGCAGCAGTTTGCGCCCCGTCATCGCCGCGTCCTTTTTGGTGGCGACGACCGAACCTTCGACTTTGGCAAGAAACATAGAGAGGTGCGAGGTGTGAGGTGCGAGGTGCGCGGGCTAGTCAACGTCGCCCCGCGCACTGCCGACCTCTGCCCCCGGTTTACTTTCTCTTGGGCAACACGGCCTCGACGTCGGGGTGTGGCCGGGCGATGACGTGGACGCTGACAATTTCCCCCTGGATGGCCTTCACGGCCTGGGCGCCCGCGTCGGTGGCGGCCTTGACCGCCGCAACGTCACCCACGACGACCGCGGTGACCAGGGCGTTGCCGACCTGGGTCATCGGGCCGGCGAGTTCCACGTTCGCGGCCTTGAGCATCGCGTCCGTGCCTTCGACGAGGGCGACGAGACCGCGGGTTTCGAGCAATCCAATGGCTTGTGGCATAGTTGTTAGTTAATGGGTTGGAGTTGAGAGTTGAGTGTGGAGGGAAGCGGGCACCGCTTCCAACTGGCGTTTCACTTCCCGGGCGACCACCAGTTCTTCATTCGTGGGGATGACCAGGACGCGCACCCGGGACGACGGCCCGCTGATCACGGCTTCACGTCCCTGTGCGTCGTCGTTGGCCGCCGGATCCAGCTCGACCCCGAGTTGGTCGAGGCGCGCGCAGATGGCGGCGCGCACGCCGCTTTCGTTCTCGCCGATGCCCGCCGTAAACACGAGGGCGTCGAGCGCATTAAGCTCCAGATAATAGGCGGCGATCCACCGCCGGGCCTCGTGCACCAGGAAATCGAGCGCCAATTGCGCCTGCGGATTGCCCTGCTGAGCCTGCGCCCGGAGGTCACGCACGTCATTGAGGCCGCCGGAAAGGCCTTTCAAACCTGACTCCCGCGCCAGGGTGCGCTCGGTCTCGTCCAGCGAGATGCCCAGAGTGCGCATGGCATAGCCGACCGCGAACGCGTCGAGATCCCCCACCCGATTGTTGTGCGGAAGACCCGACTGCGGGCTCATCCCCAGGCTGTTGCCGATGCTGACCCCGTTGCGAATGCCGGTGATCGAGGCGCTGCCGCCGAGATGGCAGGAGACAACGCGCAGGTCGGGTTGGTTGACCGGCGTTGCGCCACCATCCACATACAGGTTTTGCGCGCGGCGGGCGACGTCTTCGCGACCCAGCAACTGGGCGCTCCGCTCGGCAATGAACTTGTGGCTCGCGCCGTGGAAACCCCAGCGGCGCACCCCGAGGTCGTGCCACGCGGCCGGCACGGCGTAGCGTTTGGCCGGTTCGGGCGCCCACTGATGAAAGGCCGTCTCAAAGAGCGCAACGAGCGGCGTCTTCGGCATGCGGCGGGCAAACAGGCCGATGCCCGTGATGTAGGGCGGGTTGTGCGCGGGCGCGAGACCGTTGTAGGCCGTCATCGCCGCCAGCACTTCCTCCGTGATTCGCACACACCCGGTCACGTCCTTGGCGATCACGGTCTTGAATCCCACCCCGGCAAGGTCCGCCTCGCTGGCAATTGCGCCGTCCTCTTTCAAACGCGCCAGGCAATTGTCAATCGCCGCGGCATAGTCGGTCACCCGCTCGATCCCGCCCTTGTGCAGCAGGCGTTCGCCCCCGTTAGCAAAATCGAACAGCCGCCACTTGAGTGACGTCGATCCGATGTTGGCAACCATGACCTTCATGTTCGATCACACCGGCCAGGCTGGCGGCAGCGGAGGCGGGCGTTCACGCGGCGCGGCTCCGTGAGTTACTGCAGCCACTTGCCCAGGACGGCCAGGCCCTCGTGCGGCCGGGGAATCACCTGGACACTGATCACCTGCCCCACCTGCGCGGCGGCGGCGGCCCCGGCGTCGGTGGCGGCCTTTACCGCGGCCACGTCGCCCCGGAAGAACGACGTAACGTAGCCGCTGCCGATCTTTTCCCAGCCGACGAAGGTGACATTGGCGGACTTCAGGGCGGCGTCGCTGGCTTCCAGCAACGCGCACAGGCCCTTGCACTCGATCATTCCAATCGCTTGTTGAACCATATAAAAATCAAAGTTGGGGTTGTTGGTTTGGGCCGGGGCTAACGAGCGGGGCGGGCCGTCGCTGCCGCCGGAGCCGGAGCGGGCTCGCCCAGGAAGGCCTTCAAAAGGTCGTCATGCGGCCGGGCAATGATATGCGAGCTGATGAGTTCGCCCACCTTGCCCGCCGCCTTGGCACCGGCGTCCACCGCCGCCTTGACACTGCCCACGTCGCCTCGGGCCAGCACCGTAATCAGGCCGCCCCCGATGGGGATGGTCTTGACCAGCGTCACGTTGGCCGCCTTCACCATGGCATCGCTGGCCTCGACGGCGCCGACGTAGCCTTTGGTTTCTATCATTCCGAGTGCTTCACTCATAGTATTTTTGGGTTGGATGGTTGAGAGCTAAGGAATAAATGGTGGTGGCTAACGCTCCAGCTTGCAGGGGGTGTCCGGTTGGAGAATTGAGGCATTGCCTTCGTCGGTGTCAATGTGGACCTCCAGCTTGAACAACGGATCCACGCGGCACAGCAGGTTCTCCAGCATCAGGGCACACGGACCGCCAATCCGCAGCCGCATCTGGTCGCCGTTCTTCACACCATAGAACGTGGCATCGTCCGGGTGCATGTGCACGTGGCGGGCGGCGCGGATCACACCCTGATCGAGTTCAAAAAAGCCGGCCGGCCCCATGAGCATCGCGCCGGGCGTGCCGGCGATGTTGCCCGAGAGCCGCAGCGGAATGTCGAAGCCCAGGGCCACCGAGTCCGTGTAAGCAAGTTCGATCTGGTTGAGGCTGCGACAGGGACCAAGGATCCGGAGATTGGAAATCACGCGGCTGCGCGGGCCGATGAGCGTCAGGGTTTCCTTGGCCGCGAACTGACCCTCCTGATAAAGCCATTTGTGCACCGTCAGTTGGCGACCTTTGCCGAACAGCGCTTCGACGGCCTCCGGCGTCAAATGGCAATGCCGGGCGCTGACATTCACCACCAGTGGATTCGGCGCCGCCGCGGTACTCGGAAGAGGCTTTCCGAGGCGTTCGTACACAATCTGCCGAACCAAGTGTTCGACCACCGCGCGAGGTGTGTTGGGCGGTATGGCAACCATGAATATGGCGGTACTCTCGCAAACGATGAAAAGATGTCAACATTTATCTTGCAAAATATTCCAAAATCTCCCATAACAGCACCACCATGCAGTCCGAAGAACGCCAACGCCGGATCGAGGACTACCTTCAAAGGGTTGAATTCGCGTCACTTGAGGAACTTGCGAAAGAGGTGGATGTCTCGCAATCCACCGTGCGCCGCGATCTCACCGCCCTCGAAGCCAACGGAAACATCCGCCGCACGCACGGCGGCGCCCGTTTGCTGAATCCGCGCTCGGACGAATTTGCCTTTTCGGCGCGCGACACCCACCAACTCGCCGAGAAGGAGGCAATCGGCCGGGCGGCGGCGGAACTGATTCAACCCGGTGAGAGTGTCATCATTGACGCGGGCACGACCCCGTTCCACGTTGCCCGCCAGTTGGAGGCGAAAAAGCCGCAGATCATCACCAACTCACTCCCCGTGGCCAATCTGTATGCCTCGGCCAGCCTGGTGGAGGTGGTCGTGTCCGGGGGCTTGCTCTACCCGCGCCTGGGCGTGCTGGTTGGGCCGTTGGCGGTGGAATCGTTTTCGCGGATGCACGCAGACGTGGCGGTGATGGGGGCCGGCGGCATCACGGCCGAAGGCATCACCAACTCCCATGGCCTGCTGGTCGAGATCCAACTCGCCATGATCCGCGCCGCCCGCCGCGTGATCTTCTGCCTCGACCACACCAAATTCGGCCGCAAATCGCTCTCGTTCGTCTGCGGCCTCGAGAGCGCGCACACGATCGTTACCGACCATGCGGCACCGCCGGAACTCGTGCAGCAGTTGCGCGCCTCCGGGCGGCAGGTGATCCTGGCCCCACCGACGCCGGTGTGAACGGCGGTGCTACCGGTTCGGCATCGGCGTGGCGTTGATTTCCAGGCGTGTGCGATCGCCCAAGAGCGCCTGGCCGCGCAGCACCGAGTTCGTGGCGCCGGACTGGACCATCTGATTGTTGGCGGCGACGCTGTTTTGCAGCGCATCGGCGTTCGTCATGACCCAGCAACCTTCGAAGGCCACTTTCTGGTTAAGGCTCCGGTTGGTGCCGGTGAAATTCACCAGCCATTCGGTTCCCGGCAGGCCTCCGCGAGCGAAATAGGCATAATTGCCGTTCGACGACGGTGCGGTGTTGGCTTGAGTGTTCGCCTGGTTCGCCTGGCCGAACGCGCCGCCAAAAGCGCCGGCCGGCGCATAACCCGGGGCATTCGCATCCCGTCCCAATTTGTTCTCCTGGCCCGCCACGGTCTGGGCGACGAGTTCCGGTTGACCCAACTGCGTCGCGGGAACGATGGTTCCGACATAGACCGAGCCGTCGGCGTCGGTCACTTGCAGGCGGTTGCCGGTGGTGGCGATCTGGAATTCGCGCAGGACCGCAGGTCGCGGCGGCGAATTGTAGTTCCGACGGAGAGCCGGGCGAGCAAGCTGGTTCTGGAATTGCTGGCGAATCTCAGCCGGCTGGTCGTTCAGCATCATGCGCAGTTCCACGGCGCCAAGGACGGTGGAATCGGAAGGCTGGAGGGCCGGCACTGCCACGGCGAGATCGGAATTCGCCTGCGCCGCTCCCCCCGCTATTCCCGCCACCCTGCCGGCCGACGGCACCCGTTCCTCGGCCAGCTCGGGACTCTTCTTCGACTCGGCTATCGCCCGCGATGCCAGCCTGGTCGGGCGAGTGTCAGTCGCTGCCGCCGCTGGTGAAGTCGGCGCGAAACGGAGATCTCGGTTGCTGCCGTTGGCCTCGGCTTCAACGCGGACTCCCCCCGCGCCGCCCTCGTCGCGGATGGTCGCTGCCGGGGCGGAGGCAACCTGCGGTTCCCCCAACGATTCCTCTTTCAGGCCTGCGGCCGGCCGCCTGGCCAGACCATAGCGCATGGCGGTGCCACTCTCGGGTGCCGGCACAGCCGGAGCTGCCATCGGCACACCGTATGCAGCCGGACTCGCGACCGCCGCCTTGTCTTTGTCCCGGTTCAGGGCCTCGACGCTCGAAACGGCCAGCGCCGCCGAAGCCGTGGTGGCGTTCGTGCGGAATGCATCGGCCAGCACCAGCGCCTCCCGTGCCGGCTTGGCGACCGTGCGGTCATTCGAGGCCAACAGGCTGTTTGTCGCCGGCGACACTCCGGAGCGGTCCAGCGCGCGTTGGCGTTCCTCCAGTTGTTCAGAGGGCGCTCCGAGACGCTTCCTTGCCGCCGGTTCACTCACCTTCGCCAGTTCCGCCGGACGTTGGTGATCCCACTGCCACCAGGCCACGCCGGCAATCGCAAGCACGGCCACCGTGCCCGCCAGGGCCGCGAGCCGCACCGAAAAGAGCGACCACCACGGCAAACGGGCACCGGGCGACGTTCGCCCGCCAGCCAGGCGCTCGACTTCCTGCTGGACGGCGCGCCGCGTGTCGGGCGGCACGGTGAATGGGCCGCCGGCCTGCTGTCGCCGCGCTGCTGCGTAGTCTTGCAGTCGCCGTTCGAGGTTATGGTTTGGTTCGCCGGGCATGGTGCCAAGGGTTAGACGGGAAAACGCGCCGGGTTCTCCGCGGCAAAGACGGATTTCGCCACCGCTTCGAGCCGGTCAAGGCATTTGCTCAGCCGCGAGCTGACCGTTTTGGGGTTGAGCTGCAGGGTGGCCGACAGTTCCTCGTAACTCAGATCGCCGAAATAGCGCAGTTCAATGATCTCGCGGCAGGGATCGCCCAACTGATCAAGCGCCTGCCGCAACAAGGCGAACCGTTCGCCGTTGACCAACACCTCGTCGGGCGTGGCGGCGGCGCTGGGTGGATCAATGCTCAGACCGGTTTCCGGGTCCTCGGCCTGCAAGGAGACAGGTGCCCGGCCTCCGCCGCGCTTGGCCGCTTTTCGCCGCTCAAGCAAATCACGGGTTTTGTTCGCCGCAATGCGGAACAGCCAGGTCTGGAGCGCGCTGGCGCCGCGGAAGGAGTCGAGGCTGCGCACCGCCGTCAGAAAAACCTCCTGCGCGATCTCCTCCACGTCCTCGTGCGTCAGATCCGGACTCAACTGAAACACGAACCGGCCCACGGCGTCGTAGTGCTGGTCGAGCAGTTCGTCCCAGCCGGCGGCGGTGCCACCGCGGCAGCGCGCGATGAGTTGTTGTTCGGCGGTCCGGTCCATGACCGTGGGCGGCGACCCGACCTGAGCGCCGCCGGTTCATAATCTAGGCGCGCCGGCGCGCTTGGAAAGCCCCAAAGCACACAGGGGCCGGGATTGACAGTCCCGGGCGATTGTCAGTCAATGAGCCCCATGCAAGCCACCCGGGTCTGGTCACGCTGCCGCAAACTGGTTCTTTTCGCCCTCCTGTTTGCCCTGGGCGGCCCTGCCGTGGCGGGCGATGCCTTGTCCTTGGCCGGGTCGTGGCGCTTTCAACTTGACCGCGCGGACGCCGGCATCGGCGAACGCTGGTTCGAGCGCTCATTGTCCGGAACCTTCACGCTTCCCGGATCGCTCCCGGCCGCCGGCATCGGCGACGACATCTCCACCAACACGCCTTGGACCGGCGGCATCGTGGACAGGTCCTGGTTCAACTCGCCGGACTTCGCGCAATACCGCCAGACCGGCAACGTGAAAGTGCCGTTCTGGCTGCAGCCGGAGAAATACTACGCCGGCGTCGCGTGGTTCCAGCGCGACTTGGACGTGCCCGCCGACTGGCAGGGCAAGCGGGTGGTCCTGTTCCTCGAACGCCCGCATTGGGAAACGCGGGTCTGGGTGGACAACCAGCTCGTCGGCACAAACAACTCGCTCTCGACGCCGCACGAATACGATCTCGGCCAACTGGCACCCGGCCAACACACCGTCAGCATCCGCGTGGACAACCGGCGCATCGTGGACATCGGCGAAAACTCGCACGCGATCAGCGATCACACCCAGGGAAACTGGAACGGGATCGTCGGCAAGATCGAATTGCACGCGACGCCGCTGGTGTGGATCGAGGACGCGCAGGCCTATCCGAATGTCAGCAACCGGGCGGTTCGCCTCGTGGTCAAGATAGGCAATGCAACGGGCAAGGCTGGACAGGGGACGCTTTCGTTCATGCAAGGCGTTTTTTCGCCTTCAAATCCGATCAGGCTTTTGGGAAATCCGGTAAGTTGGCAAACCAACGGCGGGATCGGGGAAATCACATTCTCGCCTGGCCCGGACGCGCCGCATTGGGACGAATTCAATCTGTCGTTGCAGAAGTTCAGTGTGATTCTCCTCAGCCACGAAACCAACGCTCAAAATGTGGACTGGCGCGAACTGACCTTCGGCCTCCGTGAAGTCGCCACCGACGGCACCCAGATCGTCATCAACGGCCGCAAGACCTTCATCCGCGGCACGCTCGAATGCTGCATTTTCCCAAAGACGGGCCATCCGCCAACCGACGTGGCCGAATGGAAGCGTATTATCGGCGTGGCTAAGGCGCATGGTTTGAACCTGATTCGCTTTCATTCCTATTGCCCGCCGGAGGCGGCGTTCATCGCAGCGGACGAGCTCGGTTTCTATTTCCAGGTCGAGACTTGCTGGGCCAACGGCGGCGCCGCCGACATCGGTGACGGCCGGCCGGTGGACCAGTGGGTTTACGACGAGACCGACCGCATCCTCAAGGCTTACGGCAACCACCCGTCCTTCCTGCTGATGCTCTACGGCAACGAGCCGGGCGGCGCTCACGCCAATGAGTACCTGGCGAAATATGTCGCGCATTACCGCGCACTCGATCCACGCCGCCTCTGGAGCAGCGGCTCGGGCTGGCCCCAACTGCCGGAAAACCAGTTTCACGTCACGCCCGACCCGCGCATCCAGTCCTGGGGCGGCGGGCTAAAGACGAGGATCAACGCGAAGCCGCCGGAGACGACCACCGACTACCGCGACTACATCGCCGCCCGCAAGGTGCCGGTCATCAGCCACGAAATCGGCCAGTGGTGCGTCTATCCTAACTTCGATGAAATCGCGAAATACACCGGTTATCTCAAGCCTAAGAACTTTGAAATCTTCCGCGACACGCTGAACGCCCGCCACCAGGGTGATCTGGCACGATCCTTCCTGCTCGCTTCGGGCAAACTCCAGGCACTTTGCTACAAGGAGGACATCGAGTCGGCCCTGCGCACGCCGGGCATGGGTGGGTTTGAGTTGCTCGACCTCCACGACTTCCCGGGTCAGGGCACCGCGCTTGTCGGTGTGCTCGATCCGTTCTGGGAGGAGAAAGGCTACGTGACGGCGAAGGAGTTCCGCCGTTTCTGCAACAGCACGGTGCCGCTGGCGCGGCTGAAGAAACGCGTGTTCACCACGGAGGAGAACCTGGACGCGGAGATCGAGGTGGCGCATTTCGGGGCTGATCCAATCGCCGGTGCGGTCACCACCTGGAAACTCGTGAGCGACACCGGCGTGGTCTTGGCGGAAGGCAGACTTCCTTCCAAAGACATCCCGATTGGCAATGGCATTCCCCTTGGCAAGGTGGGAGTGGATTTGACTAACGTGAAAGCTCCGCTGCGGTGCAAACTCGTCGTCAGCGTAGGACCGGCTTCCAGCCTGTCTCCGTCTCCGTCAAGTGACAGGCAGGATGCCTGTCCTACGTTCGAGAATGACTGGGACATCTGGGTCTATCCGCCGAACATCGAACCCACAAACCCGCGCAGCGTCCGCGTCGTCGAGGATTTAGACGAGCCGGCACTGGCGGCACTCCGCAGGGGCGGCCGGGTATTGTGGCTGATCCCGCGGTCGCGCGTGCGCAATGCCGCGAAGAACCCGGTGGCGCTCGGGTTTTCAAGCATCTTTTGGAACACCGCCTGGACCGGCCGCCAGCCGCCCACGACGCTCGGCATCCTCTGCGATCCCAAGCATCCCGCTCTCGCCGCTTTCCCCACCGAGTATCATAGCAACTGGCAGTGGTGGTATCTCATCAGCCGCGCCGCCCCCATGATTCTCGACGATTTGCCCGCGGCGCTGCGGCCGACGGTGCAGGTCGTTGACGACTGGGTTACCGCCCGCAAGCTCGCGCTCGTCTTTGAAGCCCGGGTCGGCAAGGGCCGTTTGGTTGTTTGCAGCATTGATCTGCAGCATGACCTCGAGCAGAACCCGGTCGCGCGCCAAATGCGCGCCAGCCTCCTGCGTTACCTGGCTGGCCGGCACCTGGCGCCCGCGGTCGAAGTCACACCTGACCAACTCCGCCGGCTGACCGCGCCGCCTTCCACGCTCACCCAACTGGGCGCCCGCGTGCGCCACGCCGACAGCGCCGAACCGGGTCTGGGCGCCGAAAACGCGATTGACGGCAACCCGCAGACATTCTGGCACACCGCCTGGACCACCAACGCGACGGCTTTTCCGCACACGCTGGAAATCGAGTTCGACCGCCCAGCGCGCCTGCGCGGCTTAAGGCTGCTCCCCCGCCAGGACGGCAATCCCAACGGCGGCGTCAAAGATTACGCGTTCTATGTGAGCACCGACGGCCAAACGTGGGGCGAACCGGTGGCCCGCGGGACCTTCGACAAGGACGACCACCTCAAGACCGTGCAGTTTGCCACGCCGTGTGAGGCCCGTTACATCCGGTTGGTTGCGCTCTCGGGTCACGCCAACGGACCTTGGGCCGCCGTCGCGGAACTCAATGTGCTCCTGGCCCAACCTTAAACCTATCGCTAAGGAATACCCATGACCGCTCCCCTGCCCTCCCAGCCAAACAAACTGCCGATCGGCCACGGTTCTCGTTTCGACCGGCGTGATTTCCTAAGACTGTCCGGTTTGGTGGCCGGCGGATTGACTTTCTCGCAACTGCCAATCGTGGCCGGGCCGTTCACTAAGGAGGACTTCGAGAAACTCGTCCCGGCCGACAAGAAGTTGCATCCCGATTGGGTGCGATCCCTGTTCGCGCACGGCAACAAAACCACCTACCACTGGCCGGAATCGCGGCTCATCGGCATGCCCATCGGCGGCATTTGCGCCGGTCAGCTCTATCTCGGTGGCGACGGCAAACTGTGGCACTGGGACATCTTCAACCGGATTGTCGGCACCGGCGATGGCAACTACGCCCACCCGCCCCAGCCCGCGTCGCCCATCGAACAGGGCTTTGCCTTGAAGTTGACCGCTGCCGGCAAGACCACCACCCGTCCGCTGGACCACACCGGCTGGAGCAACATCAGCTTCAACGGCGAGTATCCCATCGCTTTCATCGAGTATCGCGATCCGGCTTCGCCTGCGACCGTCGCGCTCGAAGCGTTCTCCCCGTTCATTCCGCTAAACACCGAGGACTCCGCGCTGCCGGCCACCGTGATGCGTTTCACCGTGAAGAACACGAGCAACGAAAAAGTGGAAGTGGAACTGGCGGGCTGGCTGCAGAACGGCGTCTGCCTCCACACCGGTGCGTCCCTCGCTGGCACCCGTCGCAATCGGCTGGTCGAGCGTCGCGGCTTCCGCTTCCTCGAATGCAGCGCCGCCGCGCCCAGCGCCCAGCCGCGCACCGACAAACGGCCCGACATCGTCTTCGAGGATTTCGAGAAACCGACTTATGAAGGCTGGACCTCGACCGGCACGGCGTTTGGCAGCGGCCCGGTGACGCAGGCGCAGGTCCCGGATTACCAGGGCGAACTTGGCATCCACGGCCAGCGGACGGTGAACACGCACGCCTCGGCGCCGGGCAACGATGTCGGCGCCCGTGACGCCGCGACCGGCACCCTGACCAGCACGCCGTTTGTCATCACCCGCGACTACATCACTTTGCTGATTGGCGGCGGGTCCCATGCCGGCCGCACCTGCATCAATCTGCTCGTCGAGGATAGGGTCGTGGTTTCGGCCACGGGCCATGATGCAAACCGGATGCAGCCCCACAGTCTCGACGTCCGGCGCTGGGCCGGTCAGACCGCGCGCTTGCAGATCGTGGACAATGAACCCGGCGCCTGGGGCAACATCGGCATTGACGACATCGTGTTCAGCGACGAGCCGCGCGGCAATAGTGTGGCCCTTGCCGAACAGCATGATTTCGGAACCATGGGCCTTGCCGTGCTCGGGGGCGCCGGTGCGAATGTGGCCGCGACGGCGCTGGCCGAGCCGGTGACGGCGGCGGGCGTGTTCTCACAACTCACGCAGGCGAATGCGACCGCCGTTTCCCGCCCGTTTGACGCCCGGCTCGTCGGCGCGCTGGGGCGTCGGTTCACTCTCAAGCCCGGGCAGTCGGCGACGGTCACTTTTGTTCTCACCTGGCATTTCCCGAACATCCAACTTCGCGGCCTGCCGGCGGTCGGCGGACGGTGGTATGGAACCCGTTTTCCCAGCGCCCAAGCCGTGGCCGAATATGTCAGCGCCAATTTCGACCGGCTCGCCGGGCAGACGCATCGGTGGCATGACACCTGGTATGATTCCACCCTGCCCTACTGGTTCCTCGACCGCACGTTTCTCAACACTTCCATCCTGGCCACGAACACCTGTTATTGGTTCGGCAACCGCCGGTTCTACGCGTGGGAAGGGGTCGGCTGCTGTGAAGGCACTTGCGCCCACGTCTGGCATTACGCGCACGCCATGGGCCGCCTCTTTCCCTTGCTCGAACGCCAACTTCGCGAGCTTGTGGATTACGGCGTCGCCTTCGATAAACAGACGGGCCGCATCCGCTTCCGGGCCGAACACAATGACCATTGGGCGGTGGACGCCCAGGCCGGCATCATCCTGCGCACCTACCGCGAACACCAGATGAGCGCGGATGGGCAGTTCCTCGGCCGCGTCTGGCCGCACGCCAAACGGGCGCTGGAGTTTCTCATCGGCAAGGACGAAGGCCGCGACGGCCTGGTGGACGGTCCGCAGCACAACACGCTCGATGCGGACTGGTTCGGCCATGTGGCCTGGTTGAGCGGGCTCTATCTCGCCGCCTTGCGGGCCGGCGAGGAAATGGCGACGGAAATGGGTGACACCGCGTTCGCCCGGCAATGTCGTGATCTGTGGGACCGAGGCCGGCACACGTTCGACCGCGAGTTGTTCAATGGCGAGTATTACTATCAACTCGGCGATCCGGCGCACGCCAAGACGGTCGGTTCCTATGACGGCTGTGAGATTGACCAGGTGTTTGGCCAAAGCTGGGCCTGGCAGGTCGGGCTGGGTCGCATCCTGGATGAAGCCCAGGTGAAGACCGCGCTCCGCTCGCTGTGGCGTTGCAACTTCACCCCCGACGTCGGGCCCTATCGCGCTGCGAACAAGCCGGGGCGCTGGTACGCGATGCCGGGCGAAGCAGGTCTGCTGATGTGTTCCTGGCCGCGCGGTGACGCCAAACGGGTGTCCGAGGGTTTCGACTTCTACTTCAACGAATGCATGAACGGGTTCGAGTATCAGGTGGCCTGGCACATGATCGCCGAAGGCATGGTGCAGGAGGGCCTGGCGATCAACCGGAGCGTCCACGACCGCTATCATGCCGCCAAGCGCAATCCATGGAACGAGGTGGAGTGCGGCGATCATTACGCGCGCTCGATGGCCAGCTATGGCGTCTTTCTGGCCGCCTGCGGCTACGAATATCACGGTCCCAAGGGACATCTTGGTTTTGCGCCGCGCCTGACGCCGGAAGACTTCCGCTGCGCCTTCACCACCGCGGAGGGTTGGGGTGCGTTCCACCAGAAACTCGGAACGCAAGGCGGCCAGTTCGACATTCAATTGAAATGGGGACGCCTGCGGCTGCGCACGCTCTCCTTCGCGCTCACTTCGGGCGCATTAGTCAATGCGGTGAAGGCGACTGCCGGCGGAAAAGCCGTTGCGGCGCAGATCCGCTTGGACGGCGCCACCGCCAGGATCACGCTCAACAACGAACTGATTCTCCGCGAAGGCCAACACCTGCACGTCGAACTGACTTGATTCGGCCACGCCGGCCGCAACCGCCGGCGACAAAACCCGGTCAGACCAGCGCACCGATCCGGCGCAGGCGGAGGACCGGCTCGCCGGCTTGGCGCGAGGCGGCGAGATCCACCTCGAACTCCGCGACCCAGTCGTTGTGGCCCTCCGGATCCACCAGCATTTGTTGCACGCGCCAGGTCTTCTTGTCCTCGCTGGGCGTTACGTAGGTGTGACGGATGTTCCGTGCTTCCGGATCGAGACACAGATGCTGGTGACTGCCGTGATAGCTCTCCATCAGTTGCGCCAGGCGCCCGGCCGTCCAGGCGTTGCCCTCTGAATCGGTGAGTGGGTGAATCGGCGAAACGGCGACATCCGCTTTCGGCCCTGTTTCTCCGGTTCGCCGTTTCTCCGGTTCGGCGTCCAACGTCGCCAAGGCTGCCTCGAAGTCGCCAATGACCAGCCCGCGCAGGAACGTGAAAATGCGATTGCGGATGGCAATGGTGAAAGTCTTCGCGTCGCGCGTGATGTCGGCCGCAGCTTCCTCCGCTCCCGGCGGACGCAGGTCCACGCCGGCATCTCTCGTCCGCTCGGTGGCAATGCGGCGCTCGTAATCCGGGTCGCGCATCCGCTCCCATTCGTCGAGCAGGCTCGAGTCCACCGCGCGAATCATGGTCCCGAGATACAATTCCATTTCCCGCACCGCGTCGTTCTTGGCGGCGTCGGGCAGCGTTTGCTTGAGCACCTTGAAGACGCTGTTCAGGTGGCGCAAAAGCAAGCCCTCGGCGCGCTGGAGTTCGTAGTCGCGAATGTAGTCGGCGAAGGACCGGAAATGCTCGAACATCTCCCGCGCGATGCTCTTGGGCCGGATGTTCTCCTGGCCCACCCACGGGTGCTTGTCCGCGAAGGCGTTGAACGTGGAGTAGATGAACTCGCGGTTGGGCTTGGGGTATTCGAGTTCCTCCAGCTTCGCCATGCGCTCCTCGTAGGGTATGCCCTCAGCCTTCATCGCGGCGACGGCCTGCCCTTTCACCTTGTCGAGCTGCTTGCGCAGGATGAGATCCGGGTCTTCGAGGATGGATTCGACGAGTGTCAGCAAGACCAGCGCATAATCGGGTTGCTCGGGATTCACGAGCGGGACCGTTTCCAGCAGGTAAAGCGAGAGTGTCTGGTCCATCGAGAAATCGTCCTGCAACTCGATGTTGACGCGCAGTTTGGCCCTTTTCATGGGTGGCACGGGCGACCCGCCCGTTCCGGCCGGCGGCCCGCCGGCCGGAATCGAGAAGGCGTCGTTCGGAGCGACAAACCCGGAGTACGCCGGCGGCGTTGGCTCCATTCCGCCCGGCGAGTCACCGGGCGGGACAGGCCAGTGGCCTGTGCTCCCCAGGTCTTCGGGCACGATTTCCACAATCTTCCTCTCCACCAGCGACCGGAACAACTGCCACGCCCGTTTCGTGTGCTCCTTCTTCTGTCGCGGCGAGTCGTGGCAGTCGCGGATGAGCTGCTGCATCGCGGCGCAGCCGTCGCCCTCCCGGCTCAGAACGTTCAGCAACATGGCGTGCGTCACTTGGAACCGCGACACCAACCGTTCCGGCACCGCCGCCCGGAGCCGCTGGAACGTTTTCACGTCCCAGTTCACAAAATTGTGGTCCGGCGGCCGGCGTTTCACCACCTTCTTGCCGTCCCGCGCCGACTTTTCATCCAGCTTCAGGTTCTCGATCACGTGCTCCGGCGCCTGCGCCACCACCCAGCCGTGGTCGTCAAACCCCTTGCGCCCCGCCCGGCCGCTGATCTGGTGAAAATCCCGCGCGCTCAGGATGCCCGTCTTCTGCCCGTCGAACTTGCACAATCGGGTGAACAGCACCGTGCGGATCGGCACATTGACGCCCACGCCCAGCGTGTCCGTGCCGCAAATAATCTTGAGCAGACCCTTTTGGGCCAGTTGCTCGATCAGCACCCGGTATTTCGGCAGCAAGCCGGCGTGATGAATCCCGATCCCGTGCTTGAGCCATTTGCGAATCTCCGGCCCATAGGGACTGGTGAACTTGAACTCCGCGATCTCGTTCGCGATCTGATTCTTCTCCTCGCGCGTGCAGACGTTGATGCTGGTGAAATCCTGCGCGCTCTGTGCCGCGTCCGCCTGCGTGAAATGCACCACATACACCGGCGCCTTCCGGTCAGCCGCCAGTTTCTCCAGCGTCTGCGCCAGCGGCATCTCCGAGTAGGCAAACTCCAGCGGCACCGGCCGGACTTCCGATCTCACCGTGGCGGTCGGGCGCCCGGTCAACCTGGTCAACTCCTGCTGAAAGAAGTCCGTCTCGCCCAACGTCGCGGACATGAGCAGGAAGCGGGTTTGCGGCAACGTGAGCAACGGCACCTGCCACGCCACGCCGCGGTCGCGATCGGCATACCAGTGGAACTCATCCAGCACCACGTCATCCACGTCGGCGTCCGCGCCCTCGCGCAGGGCGATGTTGGCGAGGATTTCGGCGGTGCAGCACAGGATGGGGGCGTCGCGGTTGACCGTGGCGTCGCCGGTGGACAGCCCCACGTTGTCCGGCCCGAATTCGCGGCACAGGTCGCGCCACTTCTCGTTCACCAGCGCCTTGATCGGGCAGGTATAGACCGACCGACGCCCACGCGCCAGCGAGGCGAAGTGCAGCGCCGACGCCACGAGCGATTTGCCCGAGCCGGTCGGCGTGTTCAGGATGACGTTCTTCTCCTCGAACAGTTCGAGAATCGCCTCCTCCTGCGCCGGGTAGAGCGTGAGCCGCCGGCTGGCGACGTGTTCAAGGAACCGCCCCAGCAGGTTGTCGCTGCTGAGGTCGTCGTCGCGCGGCAGGAGGTCATAGAGCGTGGTGGCCACAGGGTGGGAACTCTATCGGCTGGTCGCGATCCTGAGAAGGCAGAACGCAAAAGACAAAGGACTTCCAATCTGTGCAAAGGCGGTTACCTTGCCTCCATGAAAACCGTGTCGCAACCCATGCCGGCTGAAGCGGAGAAGTTGAAGCCCGCGTTGCACGACAAGATCGAGCAAATGGACGGCCAGCACCTGGTATTGCTTAACCGCATCTTGCTCCAACTGGAAGCGGAGGAACGCGCGGACCGTCTGAGCGAGGTTTTCGACCAGGACCATGAGCAAGGCATCATGCGGCGCATTCCGGAACTGGTGAAACAATTCCGCGCCGGGCACCGTTACGCATGACGGTTTGCCTCGACACCAGCGTCTTCCTTCAGATCTTCGGGCGGAAGCAGCCGTTTTATCCCATTCTGCGCGCTCTGCTGGACGGAGGGCTGACGCTCGCCCTCTCCACGGAAATCCTGCGCGAATACGAAGAAGTCACCGTCAAGCTCTCCGGCAAGGAGCGCTGGGGGGAAGTAGTTGTGCTGTTGGAACTGCTGGCCCAACTTCACGGCAACATCCGGCACGTCCAGCCGCAGTACCGCTTCGGCGTGATTACCGCTGACCCGGACGACAATAAATTCTGCGACTGCGCCATCGCCGCCGAGGCGGATTTCGTGGTGACGGAAGACCATCACTTCGCGGCGCTAAAATCGGCGGGTTTCCGCCCGCAGGCCGCCACACCGGCCGAGTTCATCCATCTCCATTTGGCGGCCGGCTAGAGCGGATGCCTGGCGCCAGCAATCTGCAATCGGGCATCTTGCATCTCAAATCAAGCGGTGCGCGGCGTCGCTGCCGAGGTCGCCGTCGCGCGGCAGGAGGTCGTAAAGCGTCGTGGCCACAGGGCGGGGAATCTACCGGCTGACCGCGATGCTGAGAAGGAGGAACGCAGGAAGCCAGTCCGCGCTCCCAACCATCACCCAGCCAGCCGTCCCTTCCAGTAATCCGGGTGCCGGCTATGATGCTTCACCACGAGTATCCGCACCGTTTCACCCTCGACGCGGTGGAGAATGCTGTAGGGAAAGCGCCGCATGAGAAATCGGCGGATGTCCTGTTCCAAGATGCGCCAGCGGTCGGGCGTTTCCAGAATCATGGCCGCGGCGGATTGAAACTCCGCGCGAAAACGCGCGCCCAAGCCTGGCACCTTGCGTTCGTAGAACCGCGCCGCCTCGGCGAGTTCCGCTTCCGCATCCGGTGGTAACTCAGGCGCATTCGATGGCCCGGCGCATGGTTTCCATCACTTGCTCATGCGTGCGTCCCGCCACTGCGCCCGAAGACAATTCGGCATCGCGGCGCCGGGCCGCGGCCAGCGCCTCCCGCTCTTCGTCCGGCGTCGAGGAGAGGCGGATGTCCTCAATGCTCTGCCAGAGATCTTGCGCCAGCGAAACCCGCTCGGCCAGCGGCAGGGCCAGGACGGCTTGCGTCAGTTGCTCTTTCGACATGGAATCACAATAGATTTGGCGCGCTGCCCCGTCAACCGCGCATGAAACCGCGACACGACCCCTCCGCGGCAAGCAACCTCCAAGCCCACGATCCCCGAAAACGCCTCACGCTTGACGCAGCGTCTTGCGAATCCGCGCCAGGCAGCGTGTCGGCGGCCGCAACTCATGCTCCCAAATCCGCAACACCCGCCAGCCCGCCGCGCGCAATGTCCGGGTGACTTTCCGGTCACGGACCTGGTTCCCGGCCAGTTTTTTCTGCCAGAACGCCGCGTGGTTGCGCGGCTTCGTCGCGTGAATGGGACAGCCGTGCCAGAAACACCCGTCCACGAAGACCGCCAGCTTGAGTTTCGGGAACACGAAATCCGGCCGCACACGGAAACTGCGAACAACGATTTTCGATTTGCGAATGGTCCCCGCGCTGCGCGACCTGCGTCCTTCGCGCTTCGCAATTTGTAATTCGCAACTCGTAATTCGCAATTCGATTTGCCTTCGCCAGCCCGTGATGCGTTCGCGGCGAAAGATGGCCATCAACGCCAGTTCCGTGTCCCGGTTCCCGCGCGAGCGGATGCGGGACATGACCTGCGAACGCTTGGCCTTGGTGAAGACGTCAGGCATCGGGCCTAAGCAGGCGTGTTCAACTGATGCCTTCCACCCGCGAAGCGTAATCCAGGCAGGCCCGCACGTCGTCGTCGGTCAGGGTCGGGTATTCGCTCAGCACATCCTCGACCGAATCGCCGGCTGCCAGGAATTCCAGCACGGTCTGCACGGTGACGCGCGTGCCCCGGATCACGGGCTTGCCGTTGCAGAGGTCGGGTTGAACAACGATGCGCTCAGACATGGAGCCAGTTTAACCCGCCCCCGCGAAAAACCAAGGACCATACCCGGCCCGCGAATCCGCGCCCTCGTCTCTGAGCTCCTTGCCTTGGTGAAGACGTCAGGCATCGGGCAACCACGAAACACACCAAACATACGAAAGGAACCGCGGATGAGGCCGGATGGGCGCGGATGCGGCGTAGCGGCGTCCCGGTAGAACGCCGCTGTTTCCCGGCTTTGGGACAGGCGGGTGTTCCCATGGCAGATGGCGGCGGATGGCCATCCGCTCCTACGCTGGAACCGCCTCGCGCATGGGACGCGTGTTCGGGGCTGGCAGGGGCAGACCTTGCGCCTCCGCCGTGGTCACCGTGTCCTCCACCGCGTCGCACAAGGCCGCATAAGCTGCTTGCGGTGTCGCTCCGTGGCAGACGCCGCCCCCCGGAAAAAGATCGGGGCAGTAGCCCACGTAAACACGGTCTTCCTCGCTCCACTGGACGAACATCAGATAACGGTCTTGAGTCTTCATGGTTCCACCTGTTTGCGTGCGCGCGGCACTTGTTTTTCAAGATAATGCTGGGCGTCATCGCCGTCATGTCCGCTGATCATGACAAACCCCGGGAACCTTGGATGAATGAACTTCCGGTGGCTTCCCTTGCCGCCGTGGACGCGCGCAAACCCGGCGCGTTCCAGATGGCAACCAACTGGCGAATCTTGCGCGGCACACGCATACCATACCAGTCGGGCCGGCCGCTTGCCAACCCGGGTTTTGCTTCCCGCCGGAGCCCGCTGCAGACGTCAGGCAGGATTCAACGACGGCACCACGCGTTCCATCATCTGGCAGTCCGGCCTGACACCGCACGACTTTGGTTTCTGAACGCCCCCGGGATGCGGGACATTACCTGCGAACGCTTGGCCCTGGTAAAGACGTCAGGCATGAAACCCTCCGTTTACGCCGGGCAGAAGGCGGGCTACGGTGGGCGCGTCATGATCGTTCCACTTTCGAAAGTGCAGCTCCGTCAGGACGAAGACGGCGTCTGGATCGCCAAATCCAGCCTGCTGCCGGGTTGCCACGCGCACGGACACGACCGCGGCGAAGCCGCCCTGCGCTTTCAAGAGGCGGCCAAGGCGCATCTGGAGGCGCTGCTCGAAACCGGTCGGCCCATCCCGCCCGCCTTCCGCGACAAATTCGTCCTCGCCGCCTGAGTTGTGGGCCAGTTCTACCTCAAGCGATTCTGAACCGTGGCACCGGAGGCGGGGCATGAGGTGCGGCCGCTTGACTCTGGTGAAAACGTCAGGCATGGCAAATCCACCACCGAATGGCTTTGTCATAGAAAAACGCTTTCACAGCCCACGAAGCTGATTCGAGACACCGTTTCACTGAACCGAAAGTAGCTGGCTGATGGCGAGCGCACGTTGGCAAAGCGCATCCGATTCGCTTTCGGATTGGATCGAATCCAAGCAGACAACCCGAGCAAGTCGGTTGACCGTTCGGCATATTGCTTTCTGAGCGGTGTCGTTCAGCGAGTGCTGCCCTTGGAGCGCGGCCAAATTGTGCGCCACCAAGGCGTGCCCAGAAAAAGCGCAGTCAACGAAATACAGCATGAGCGATGTCCGTCCCCGGACGTTGCGTGTCGCTTGGTATCGGCGAGGGTCGGCTGTTGGCTTCTCGTGATCGCACGTGATATCGGCCCACCACCATAGCCTCGAAACGGCATTACGGCGGGTGTTGCCGGCAAACCTCGCCCAGAGGGCGGCAATCTTCGGAGTGTCGTATCGCCAGCGCACGTACTGGGCGCAGCCAAAACACGCCAGATACGCCCAGAATTCCGGGTCAGAAGCCTCTCGGTGAGTAAGCCCATCCAGCGACTTGTGGATTGCCACCGCCATTCTTCCGTCGCTTGCGACGCGGTCCCCCTGCGACTCTGAATCCCCAAGTTCTTGCACGACCGCTTCGAATGCGTCCCGGATTTGCTGTGCGGCCAAAGCCGTGTTGATCTGAGCCGTCAGATCAAGCTGCTGAATCTTGAGTCCCTCTCTGGGCGGCGGCTGGACTTCGCGCCAAGCTGCAGCGGCCACAGACGCCAGCCAGTCGCCGGACTTCAGATACTTTCGGTCAGTGATTCGGTATGTCATGCGCCACCTCTTGTCTCTGGTTGAAATCGGAACAGGCCGTTTACACGCGACAAGTTCTGCCCAGCCGTCAGGCAATCTTGAATTCTCACGGAGAGTTCGTTCAGGACGTTGACGTCCAGATGGTCAGGGGACGGAAGCAGCCAGCCGCGCTCGGCAAAGCGTTTGCGCCACATGTCCGCGATTCTCGTCGAAGGCCAGTTCTCCCCGTCCACTTCCGTGTTCTCCTCCCGGATGGCCCAGAGCACGACTCTCTCCCAAACATGATGCCAGATGAACTGGCGCATCGCGGCCCCGGCCAATGCGGCGGGAGAGTTATCTCCAGGCCGGGTCAACACGCTTTCAATCTGGTTTCGAAAGGCGGCGTTTAGCCAGACTCTGGGCACCTGGCTACCGCCACAGAGTTCGACGTGAATAAACGCTCCTTTGGGGAGACCGCGCCCCTCGAAGTCCAGCCAATCAACAGGAATCGTCTCGCCCGTCCAATCCTCGTCTAGGGTGATGACGATGGGCTTGGCGGAGACACCAACGACCGCACCCGTTGAAAGTTCTGCCCCTTCACTGGTCGCGGCGGCAGCGGGAGCAAGGAAGAGTGCCTCCAGATGAACGACGCCACGCAACCGCTCCAATGGCAGTTCTGCCAGGATTTGCCCGGTTTGGTCAGCCGGGTAGAACTTGCGAAATTTTGTCTCTTTGCAGAGGGCGCGGAAACCAGCGATGGCAGCCGCCGTAGTGGCGGGTCCGAAGACGTGAGTGCGGACCTCCGCCATCGTGGTTTCCAATTTAGCGCGCAATGTGATTGCCCCGGAGGCCCGCTCGCGGAGTGAACTGCAATCTACCAAGATCCCCTTTGATGATTCTCTTGGTTCGAACGTGATCTGCCCATACTGGACCGACCCGACGCTGTATCGCACATCCTCGAAGACAGGGTATGGCCAAGCGGTTTCCTTAAGCATTTGAGTCCTCTCCAATTGGTTCAGGTTCCGGTGCCGCGACTTCTGTGGAGACTGTTGCTTTCAACAGTCCTTCACTCACCGAAAAGATTTCCGGAACTATTGCCACTGTTGAGCCTGAGATTTTCACTTGCACGTCTGTTGGTTGAGTCGGAATCGTAAGGCGCGTCTTGCCGTTCGCTAGAGTCGCGACAGGCAGGTTCGCTGGAACGGTGACGATGCCCTCCAAGTTGAAGCGCTCTTCCTTGGCTGCGTTTCCAGTTTCCATCGCCGGTTCCACCCAGAATTCGACGGCACACGGCGGCTGGTCCGCCTGAATTCTGGCCGTGATCTCAAACCGATACCGGTTTTGCGCGCGGATAAAGGCTCTCTTCTTGAGTATTGGCTGTCCTCCCGGCGGTGGCGGCGGCGGGCCAACCGGTCCCGCGCCTGGAAACTTCAGCCCTTCCTCAACTGGCGCCATGCCGCCGGGTGTTTCCGGTTGCTCGACGCGGCTATTGCGCTCGAAATAGTCACGTAGCTTCTTCAGCAGATCGCGGACGACGGGGCGGGCGTCGGGCCAGTGCCGAAGACTGGCCGACTTCTCATCCCAACGGGTGTGAGTCACATATTCCGAGAATCCCAACAGGACATCGCCGCGCAACCCGTTGCTGCTCGCTTGCGAGGCACGCCCGCCTAGCGCAAGTCCAACAAACGGGCGGACGAGTGTGTTCCCGGTCAACTTCGTGTAGCCGACAACCATCCCCTGCCCGCGGATGCAGGCGACCTTGCGGCTGAAATCTTCCCTCACTTCGCCCTCGCGGACGGCGAACGCCATGCCAGCCTTGGCAAAGGTGTTTGTTGCTGGAGTGGCAGCAGGCGGCGGCCCCACAGGGACACGGAAGGCAACCTGTTCAGGCGCGGCATCATTTGGCCCGCGCTGGCCGGTCTTCAGACGCTGGTACAGTTCGATAAACGGCTGGTAAAGTGCCAAATGGTCGTTGGCGCTGCTACTCTCTCCATCTTCATCCTCCGTCGTGACCACCAATCGTTCGTCCACGATGGCTGGCCAAAAGTACCTTGCGGCAAAGCGGGCAATAAGGGCATGTGACGCTACGGCCCCTTCGGCTTCGTCGCTGAGGGGTTCTTCCCAAAATGGAATGAGGATTGTGGTGCCAGCCTCGTCGCTTGTTTCCCGGCGGCTGATGCCCATGCGGGTGGCCATTTCCTGAGCGGAGGCGTCGCAAATGGGACGGCACCAACCGCCCGTTCGGTTGCCGCCGTAACCGAAGCCATGGTACGGTTGGTTGTTGAGGAAGTGAGGGCCAAGCCGGGCTTGGCCGGCTGCCCGGTGGTTCGTCGCCCCAAATGCAAAGGCAAGCCGGGAAAAGAAGACCACCGTCTGAATACGGGACGCAGCCCAGAGGACCGCTTTGCCGAGTCCGTAGGTTCCACCTGCCCCCAAGCTCTGCTTCTCTCGACGCGCATCGTCTCTGGCCAGCGCGACGTAAGCTTTCGGCGGCTCGCCCGGCAAACGGCGCTCGTCTTCTTCCAGGCGAATTGACTCCGGCCCGACGAGGCCAATCGTGCCGTGTTCGGAAATCTCAAGAACACGAACACTGCCTGCCTCCAACTGTGCTGGGTCGCCGAATTCCGGCGGAAGCTGTTGCGCCAGCCGAATCCGGTTCGCAGCCGCCACTCGGCCCTTCAATGCTGCCCAGCCCAGCGCATTCAGGAAATTCGTTCGCTGGCCTGGAGTGTTGATGCTACGGAGCTTGAAGTGGACTCGCACCACCTTCCCTTCCAAGGCTGCGTCCAAGGAGTTCTGCAGAACTTCCCGGACGAAGATTTCAAAGGGCGAGATGGTGTGGTCGCCTTCGATGATGATTCGCGACTGTGAGGCAGCATAGCCGTCTCCTGCTTCGGGTCTGAGGTAGAATTCCCAATCCATAGTTGTTCTTTAGTTCTCCACTAGCCGACATGGCTGGTTAAAATCCATGCGCTGAATCTCGACTTCATCCGCCAGTCTAGGGTTGCGGTAGCAGATGCCTGCCATCTGGGCTTCTGAACAATAGAATTCGTCCTCACGCAATTCGTCCTTCCGGCAACGCCTCCACGCCTCACGCGCAATACGCGCGAGTACAACCGGCCAGCAGCTGCGGGTGTGGCCGCGGGCGGACGCGAAGTGCCCCGCCAGGAATTGCCGCGCTTGCTCCGGCGCATTGGGCACAAAACGAATTCTCACCGTCACCTGCCGCACGCCGACCGCGTCGCGTTGGGCGGCGTCGAGCGAGTTCTGGATGGCCTCGCGCACAAGAGCCTCGCTCAGGTTCTCCAAACTTTCGGCCGTGAAGAAAGCGTCGTTGGCCGAGTCCCTCATGCGGTCGCACGGGCGACGCGCGTTGAAATGCCACTGCGGATTCATGCGACTTGCTCTGTGATTTCCTGATGAAACGCCCCCTCACACGCTGTCGGCGGGTCCAGTCCGGCCCGCTGGGCTGCCACACAATAGAACTCGTCGCCGGCCAGTTCACCGAGTTTGTAGCGCCGCCACGCTTCGCGACCGATGAGCTCCAGCGCCACCGGCCAGCCGCTGCGGGTGTGGCGGCGGGCGAGCAGTAGTTCAAAACCGGGCAGGCCAAGCTGCTCAGTGGGGACTTCTTCAATATCATCGCCGTGGTCGAGAGCGTTGTCGGGATGCAGGCCGGGAAAGAGGAAGAGCAGCGCGTGCCACCCCGCGAGGAATTTATCCTTGGGCAGCGCCCGCAGGCTGCGACGGTCGAGTTGGGCGAGGCGCTCCAGCTCGCGAGCGGCGGCAGGGCGGGTTTGGGGAGCACGCCCGCCCTCGGGCGTCGTGTCCGGCGCCCCGCCGGACACTCCGGGCGCAACGTCCGCACGATCCCGATTCCGTCCGGCGAGGGCGCCGGGCGGGACAGCCGGGGCGGCTGTGCTCCCCAGAAACTCCTTCACCGCCAGGCCCAAGGCCTCGGCCACGAGCGGCGGAACCGCGTTGCCGATGAGCCGAAAGGAGGTGGTGCGCGCGGCGGGGAAGCGGAACCAGTCGGGGAAGCTCTGGATGCGGGCGGCTTCGCGCGGGGTGAGCGAGCGGTTCTGAGTCGGATGAATGAACATCAGTCCGTCCCTGCTCAGGTGGGCCATGATCGTGGAGCACGGGTGCCAGCGACTCTGCCTGGTGTAGCGGTCTTGGAAAGTGGATTTGTCGTATGGAAACTCGAACTGCACGCCGCGAACCCGCATGGCCACGGCGGAGTTCTCCCCTTCGTTGAGGCGCATGAAGTCGCGCAGGTCGCGCTCGGAATGAAACCGGGCGGTGTGGTTGGTGAGCTTGGGGGCACGAGCAATCTCCAGAACATCGAAAAGGTAGTTCCGCCCGCTGTCGCCGTAGTCTTGGAGGTAGCGGACGCGGCGCGGGAGATCGTAGTCGCGTTCATCTTCCCCGCCGCCGGCGCGGAGGATGGGGAGGTCGCCCAGGGCCACTCCCAGCCAGAGGCGTGGCTCGGCACGCGGCGAGGGTTTGGTCTGCGGCAGAAAATAGCCGGGCAGGTCGTCGCGCACGCCGATGATGAGCTGACGACGCCGTTTTTGCGGCACACCCAGTTCCCAGGCGTCCTCAATCTGGCCATGCACACGATAGCCGAGCGCGCGGCTCTCCTTCTGAACCCGGGTGAAATACTCGCCGCCGGCGGCCGTGCGCAGACCGAGGACGTTCTCCATCACGAAGACCTTCGGCTGAAAGAACTCCACATAACGCAGGAACTCACGATAGAGGTGGCGCCGGGGATCAGCTTTGAGGCGCGGCCCGCTGTTGGCGCCGTCACGCTGGCGCACAGTGGAGAAGCCCTGGCAGGGCGGGCCGCCAACGATGACATCCACCTGGTCAGTGCCGGTGAGGGTGGCGACTTGCTCGGGCGGGAACGTGGTGAGATCGCATTCGAGCGCGTGCTCGACCGGCAGCAGGCCGGGGTGGCGTTGTTGCACGAGGTTGGTGCGGAGCGTGGAAACGGCCTCGGCGTTCGAGTCAATGGCCGCAAGTACGCGGAACCCGGCCCGCTGCATACCCAAGGTGAACCCGCCGCAGCCACAGAAGAGATCGAGGCACGTCAGTTGGCGTCGCGGCGACTCAGCAGAGCGCCGCTGATCTCTCGAAGATCGCGTCGTGGCGAAAGATGGCGGCCGATCGCCATCCGTCGTTTCGTGGTAAGGCACGGCTTGCTCGCGAGGAACCAGCGGTGGGTTGTGCCTCGGCTGGCTCACACGTCCACCCCCTTGCACAGATCGCCGACGTTGACGCCCAACGCGCGCGCAATGCGCAGCACCGTCTTGATGCCGGGGTTGCGGACGCCGCGCTCAATCCCGCTGACGTAGGTGCGGTCGAGGTCGGCCTTTTCGGCGAGCGCGTCTTGGGAGAACCCGCGGTCGTTCCTGATGCGGGCAACGTTCCGACCGAAAGCGGCGAGGCGTCGGTCATGGTCTGGCATGGGGCGCATCATGCGCCCAAGGATGCCCTGCCGTCTGTGGACTATCGGCTACAATGTTCCAAACTGGAACACGGCGCCGGAGGCTTTGGGGAAGGTGGTCACAGCTTGCGGGCGGCTCCTTTTCCGTGCAATCCGCGTGATCCGTGGTTCGCCACTTCCGGCTTTTGGCCACGCCGGCGGTGGCGGCATCGGTTCGGGCGGGAGAGATATGCGCCAGCGGGGGCGGCGCTGCGCTCGTCACGCCAGCGTCGGCACATGCGGATAGCCGCGGAGCTTGCCGTCGGTGGTCACCAGCGTCAGTCGCTCAAGGCGCGCCGTGGCGATGAGCACGCGATCCGCCGGGTCGCGATGCACCGGCGGCGGCAGGCTGTAGGCTTCGGCCATGATCTGATCCGTGATCGGCAGGCAGGGCCATCCCGTTCGTCTCAGCAGGGTATCCCACCAGACGCGCCAGTGTTGCTTCAGGGTGATCCGGCCGCGCTCTTGAAGGCAGGCCAGTTCGGCCACTGAAATCGCCGACACGAAGACCTCTCCCGCCGGCGCGTCGTCAATCAGGCTGAGCGTCGTCGCCGACAGGTCGGCGGTTTTCTCCGCAACGAACAGGATCGCGCAGGTGTCCAGGAGATACGGCATGAGCGTCTCACTGGTGCATCTCCCAGTCGCCCTCGGGCAGGCACGGCTCCACCAGGTCGCCGTGGATTTTCACCGTGCCTTTCATGCAGCCGACGACACGGTGCCGGGGTTGCCGGGGAGCGGCCTTGCGCACGGGGGCGACGCGGGCGAGGGGCACGTTGCGCCGGCAGACGATCACTTCGCCGCCTCCCTCCACCAGGGCGAGGAACTCTGAGAACCGGTCTTTGAACTCCGCGATGTTCACGGTCGTGCTCATGGCCAGGAAGATGGCCAACTTCATGGCCGAAAGCAAGTCCTGGTTGGCCGGGTGCCGGGGAGCGTTGCTCGGCGCTCGATCCTCGCGAAATCCAAGGCGCTCCGCCGCCGCCGTGGCGGCAACTCAACCGCCTACTCTGGCTTGGCGGCCGGCCGGTTCCAGGAACGTCCGATTTCCTCGAGCGTCCGGCCCTTGGTTTCCGGCACGAAGCGCCAGACGAAGACCAATTCGATCAGGCACATCGCCCCGTAAATCCAGAAGGGCGCGGCGCTGTGGAACGTCCGCGTCAGCCACGGGTCCTTGTTCAGGAACGGCGCGCTTTGCGTCACTGCCCAGTCGGCAATCCACAGGAACAGCGTCGCCGCCGCCAGCGCCCGCCCGCGCACCCGCGTCGGGAAGATCTCCGACAGGATCACCCACGTGACCGGTCCGACCGACATGGCGAAACAGGCGATGTAGCCGACGATGAACAGGAGCATCCAGCCTTCGATGCGCTGGTAATAGGCGGCTAGACCCATGCCAAGCAGGCACAAGCTCATCCCGGCGACGCCGAGGAGCATCAACGGCCGGCGACCGAGCCGGTCCACGGTCCAGATGGCGACGAGGGTGAACACGAGGTTCGCCGCGCCCACGATGATCTGCTGGAGCAACGCGGTGTCGGCGGCGGTGCCAAGTTTCTTCAGGATTTCCGGACCGTAGTAAAGGAAGGCGTTGATGCCGGTGACCTGCTGCAGGATGGCGAGCACGATGCCGATCAGGAGCACGACCCGCAGGCCGGGCTGGAAAAGCTGGCCCAGCGTGGCGCTCTCGGTGCGCAGCGAGGCTTCGATCGCCTGGAGTTCCGTGAACGCCACGGACGGACCGTTCACGCGGGCCAGGATGTCATGCGCCTCCTGGCGGCGGCCCTGCTCCACCAGCCAACGCGGACTCTCGGGGACGAACGAGAGCATGATCAAGAAGAAGACCGACGGCACCAGACCGAGGCCGAACATCCAGCGCCAGCTCGCCTCAATCTGCCAGGCTTCGCTGCCCTGGCGGGCGATGAAGTAATTCGCGAAATAGACCAGCAGGAACCCGGTGACGATGGCGAATTGGTTGAGTGAAACCAGCCGGCCGCGAAAACGCGCCGGACTGATTTCGGCGATGTACATGGGCGAGGCCAGCGCCGCCATGCCGATGCCGATGCCGGCCAGCGTGCGGAAGCAGATGAAAACCCCGAGGCTCTTGGGCAGCGAAGTCCCAACGGACGACACCGCAAACAGGAAGGCCGCCAGCACCAGCAGGCGTTTCCGCCCGAGCCGGTCGCCCACCACGCCCGCCAGCACGGCGCCCAGGGCGCACCCGAAAATGGCGCAGGACATCGCCCAGCCTTCCATCGCCGGCGTGAGCTCGAAATGTTTCGTCAGAAAACCGATGGCATCGGAGATGACGCCGGTGTCGTAGCCGAAGAGCAGCCCGCCGAGTGTGGCTACCAGGCAGACGAGAACGAGAAAGGCCGGACTGCCGTGAGCGGAAGGCGATGGGCGCATGCGGCGAACGACTCAGTTGGCGCTGTCGCGGATGGCGCGGAACATGGCCTCGACGTTCGCGATGGGCGTGTTGCCCTGGACGTTGTGGATCGCGTCGAAGACGAAGCCGCCGCCCTCGTTGAAAATGGCGATGCGCTCGCGCACCTCACGATAGACTTCTTCCGGGGTGCCGAATGGCAGCGTCTTTTGCGTGTCCACGCCGCCGCCCCAAAAGACCAGTTCCTTGCCGAATTCCCGCTTCAGCCGCGAGGCGTCCATCTCGGCGGCCGAGCACTGAACCGGGTTGAGGATGTCGAAGCCCGCCTCGATGAAATCCGGAATCAACCGGTACACCGACCCGCAGGAATGAATGAACGTCTTCCAGTTCGTCCGCTCGTGGATGCGACGGTTGATCTGCTCGTGGAACGGCTTGAACAGGTCGCGGTACGCCGGCGGCGCAACGAACGGGCCGCGTTGCGTTCCGAAATCCGTGCCGGTGACCTTGGCGGCTTCGATGGAATCGCCGAACAGGGCGATCAAGGTGTCCAGGTTCTGCAGGGCGATCTCGCATTGCTTCTCGAACACCTTCCAGACGTAGTCGCGCCGGATCTTGGTCGAAATGTACCACTCGGAAATGTCGCGAATGCCCCGGGGATGCTTCATCCACGGCGCGGGCACGAGCGCGATGTCCCCGAACGCCGCCCCGGGAACCACCAGGATCGCGCCGCAGTCGGGGCGTTGCTCGCGCCATTCCTTTCGCCCGCGATAATACGCCAGGTCCTCGGCGCCGAGCGGTCCGAATTCCTCGAGGTTGGCCGCCGGGTCCAGCTTGTCCTCGCCAATCGGTTCCTGGCGGACGATCGAGTCGAAAAAGTAGCCGCCATCGGGCATGTGGCCGCTGGCTGGCACGCTGGTATCGCCTTCCGGGAACACCAACCAGCCGCCATCGGGCGCCGGGGTGAGGTTCATCTGCCCGGGGACCAGGCAGGGGGTGCCATCGAAGAGCGTGAACGGTTTCCAGTCCCGGGCCTCGGTCCCGAACATTGATTTTCGCGGCAGGATGCCCAGGACGTCGGTGCCAATGGCGGCGCGCAGTTCGTCGTCAATTTCGCCGAGCATTTGGTAGGGCTCGATGACCTTGACGCGGTGGGAGGATTCGCCCAGCAGACGCTGGCGGAGCTGGTGGACGATGGAGACGTGGATGCCGGTGACGGCGGTGGCCCCGAAATCCACACAAACCCGGTCGGGCTGGCGGTGCTGCAGGGTGGTTTGCAGGCGTTCGCGTGCGTTCATGGGTGTTGGAAATTCATGGCTGTAGCTGCATCAGGGAACCATGCAAGCCCCGCCGCTGGCAATCACCAACTGAAACCAACTGGAACCAATCGCGCGAAAGGAGGCGTCCGCGCGGAAAAGTCACTTTTGATTTGAACCCCGGCCGGCGGACGAACACCTTAAGGCCATGCGCAGGCGGACCTTGCTGGTGATCGTAGCGATTTCGCTGGGCGTCAACCTGGTGCTGGCCTTCGGCTGGTTCCTGGCCGCCCACAATCCGCCGCCCCGGCGGTCTTTGGCGGTCGCCACCCGGCCGATTGTCACCAACATCCTCCGGCCCATCCGCACCAACCTCGTCATCCAAACGCCGCAGTTTTCCTGGCGCGACATCGAGTCCACCAACTACACACTTTACATTGACCATCTCCGTGGCTTTGGGTGCCCGGAACCCACGGTGAGGGACATCATCGTGGCCGACGTGAACACGCTGTTCGCCCACCGCCGCGCCACCGAGATCGTCACCCCCAGCCAGCAATGGTGGCGGGCAACGCCGGACCCGAAGGTGGCCGCGGAGGCGCAGACGCGGCTCAGCGCACTCGACACCGAACGGCGCACGCTGTTGACGAAGCTGCTGGGGCCGGATTGGGCAACCTCCGGCGCGGCCTTGGAATTCGCCGACGCCACGGCCGCCCTCGATGGGCCCGTGCTGGGGGAGTTGCCGGCCGAGACCAAGCGGGCGGTGCAAGACATCGAGCGGGAGGGACGCGAACGTCTCCAAGCCGCGCTTGCCGCCGCCGATGGCAAGCCGCTGAGCGCCGCGGAAACCGCCCGCCTCCGCCAGCAGACCCGGGATGCCCTCGCCCAAGTCTTGACCCCGGCGCAACTCGAGGAATACCTGCTGCGGTTCTCCAACCAGGCCGACCAGCTTCGCGGCAGCCTGCGCGGCCTCAGCACCACCCCGGACGAGTTTCGCTCTTTGTTCCAAACGACCGACACGCTCGACGCCGAACTGCAACGACTCGCCGGCGCCAGCGACGCCGCCAGCGTCCAGCGCCGGCAGGACCTCGAACAGCAACGCACCGCAGCCCTGCAAAACACGCTGGGCCGGGACCGCTTTGCCTTCTACCAACTCAACCAGGATGCGGGTTTTCAGCAGGCGCGCGAGACGGCGCAAACGCTCGGCGCGGCGGCGGAGACGGTGGTGCCCCTTTACCAGATCAACCAGGCCACCGCGCAGGAGAAGCAGCGCATCCTGAACGACGCTTCGTTGACGCCGGAGGAGCAGTCGGAGCAACTCGCGGCCATCCAGCAGCACCGGCTCGACGCCCTGCGCAAGCTGCTGGGCGAAGAAGGTTTTAGAAAGCTCCAGGGCGGCGCGCCTTAGCTGGCCGCCAGCCGGCCGGCCTCTGTAGTTCAATCACCCCTACCGCGTGCGCCAACGCTCATCCGCAAATTCTCGCTCGCCGGCATGGGAGCATCCCGCGACAATCACCGTCTAAGAAATGTATGAAACGAATGCTTTTGCTCACATTCTTATCGCTCACGGTGTTGTTGGCCGCCGCTGAAAAACCGTATGACTTCCGAGCCTGCAACGCCTACGGCAAACTTTCCGCTGCCGACAAGCAGTGGTTGGAACAGGTTCATCGCGATCTGCTTCTGCTGTGGGGTGCCCTGGACATGTATGCCGATGAGCACAACGGAAACCTGCCTTCAACCCTTGACGAACTTGTCCCCAAGTATTTGGCGGAGCTTCCCTCCGATCCTTTTGCGAGCCAGCAGACGCCGAGTGTCCAGCTTACCAAAGGCTACATTGCCTCCAAGCACGGATTGGGATATCGGTTCATGGGAGGGGCTCCAGGCAATCGTGCGTGGGTCATTTCGAGTGTTGGTTTGGCTGATTTTCCATATCTTGCTGAACGAGGGAATGTCGGCCTTTACGTCTGCAAAGGGGTCTGGATCTCGGGTGCGAATTTCGCCGTCGGACGCGCTCTCAAGGCCCAACAAGACGGTCCAGCGAATGGGAGCCAGCCGATTCGCTCAGAGACAAATCCAACGTCATCGGCGGCTGACTCCCGTCGCTGACCTAACTCTCATGGGCCAGCAGGGCGGCGGCGTGTTGGCGCGCCACATTCGACTGGCCGCCGAGCATCCGCGCCAGTTCGGTCACGCGCTCCTTGGGATCGAGCAGGCGCATTTCCAACACCGTGCGTCCGTCGCGCACCGCTTTGGTGACCTCGAAGTGCGCCGAAGCCGCCGCCGCGACCTGTCCGGATGCCCGGATCACTTCGCTTTCCACCATGCCGCGATGTCATCGGCGGCTTCGTGCGCGAGCGAAGGAAGACTGTGAACCGCGTCGCGCAACTGCGGGAAAAAGTGGACGGCCAGCCACAAAAGGGCGACGGCCACCACCAGCCACACCACCGCGTCCGCAAGAAACACGAACGACCAGGTCCATCGCGGCCGGCCCAAACCCCAATAGCATGAGCGCCGCGCCAACTTCAGCGGCCCCGTGAGAATGGCATAGACGAGGCACAGCAGCAGCGCCGCCACCCACACCGGCACATTCGCTGGCAGCGCCAGCCCGAACACGGCGCCGGTCGCCAGCAGCGAGATCATGGCACAGACCCACACGACCGTCGCCGCGCCCTGCAGCACCGAGAGCAAGGGCAGCGCAAAGCCCATCCCCGGATGAGCGCCCCAATGCTCGGCCCAATAGCTATGCCAGTTGTACCGCCACTGATCGGCATTCGCGCGCATTTCCCGCTTGAACCGGTACTGCCATTCGCGGCGCGCCTTGCGGTCCGGAAAGCCCTTCATCGCCTCGTAATACCCGGCTTTCGCGCGCCGGATGAACTCCTGCGCTGTCGCGGGGAAACCGGCCGCCGCCGCCTTCTCTTCCGCTGAGCGGGCTTCGGGCACCACGACCGCCATCACCAGATACACGATCAATCCGGCGCCCCCCACCAACGTCAAAAGAACGAACGCCAGCCTTACGATGGTCGGGTCAAAGTTCGCATAAGCGGCGATTCCATTGCAGACGCCGGCGATCATCGCGCCCTCAGGGATCCGGTAGAGCCGCCGTGGCGTCCCGCTCGGCCGCGCCGTCCGTTCTTCCCCTGCCGTCCCCTGCCCGCTCGCGCTGCTCGGGGCGCCAGCGCCGCTGGCACCTGGGTCCGCGGCTTTGCCCGGGTCCGCCTCGATCGGTCCCATCCCGGCAAGGACAGAGGTCACCTCCTTCGTCACAACCACGGTCTTGTAACTGGCCAGAAGCGCGCGGAACTTCTCTCCAATCGCCCTTTCGATATCCGACAGGATCTCCTCCCGATCCGGGTTGCCCTGCAGCCGAGTGGCGGCCGTCTCCAGATAGGCGCGAAGGGCATCGTAGCCGCCTTCTTCGAGTTGATACGCGACGCCGTCCAGATTGATCGTGATAACCTTGTTCATGGGATCGTTTCGGTATTATTTTTGACCCAGCTTCTTCACCGTCCCGTTGATCTCGCTCCAATACTCCCGCGTTTCGCGCAACTGTTCCCGGCCTTTCGCCGTGAGCTCGTAGTATTTGCGCGGAGGCCCGGTCCCGGATTCCTTCCATTCGTAATCGAGGAGCCCTTCGCGGCGCATCTTGCTCAGCAACGGATACAGCGTGCCTTCCTGGGTGGCGAATTCGGTCGCGCTCAGTTGTTTCAAGATGTCGGCCACGTAAACCTTGTCCGCGGCGATGATCTGGAGGAGGAGGAACTCGAGCAGGCCCTTCCGGATCGCGGCGAATTTCTCGTTCACGCTCATGATTGAATGCTCAGCAAGCTACCTTGCGATACAAAGGTAGCTGGCCGGCTCCGAGCGGTCAAGCGGAAAGTTTGTTCGCCGGCAGTTTTGCCCTCCTTGGCCGAGGGAGGTCGCTAACCCGCGTGCGCCAGCAGGGCGGCGGCGTGCTTCCGCGCCACGTCCGACTGGCCGCCCAGCATCCGCGCCAGCTCGGTCACACGCTCTTTGGGGTCGAGCAAACGCATTTCCGACACCGTGCGTCCGTCGCGCACCTCTTTGCTGACCTCGAAATGCGCCGCCGCCGCCGCCGCCACCTGCGGCAGGTGCGTGATGCACAAGACCTGCCGGCGCTGCGCAATCTGGCGCATTTTCTCCCCCACCGCATTGGCCGTTTCGCCGCCGACGTTCGCGTCCACCTCGTCGAACACGAGCACGGGAATTTCGTCCTCGGCGGCCAGCACGGTCTTGATGGCCAGCATCACGCGGGCCATTTCGCCCGAGGAGGCAATGGCCCGCAACGGTCGCGGCGGCTCGCCCGGGTTCGGCGCGAACTGGAACTCCACGGTGTCGAGGCCGGTGGCCATCGCCGGCACGGGAAGGCCCGGAGGTTGGGCGTTCTTCGGGTCGAGTGGGGTCAGGCTGGTGAGGGCAAGGTTGAGCCGGCTTTGCTGGAAGCCCAGGTCGGCCAGTTGCTTCGCCACGGCGCGCGCGAGGCGGGGCGCCACTTCGCGGCGTTGCGCCGAAAGCTCCGCCCCGGCGCGCCCCAACCCGGCTTCGAGCCGGGCCAGCTCGGCGTTGAGGCGGGCCAGCTCGGCGTCCCGGCCCTCGAGTTGGTGAAGCCTGGCCGCGGCCTCCTCGCCAAAGCGGACCACCTCGGCCAGCGAAGCGCCATATTTGCGCTTCAGCGAATGGATCAGGTTGAGCCGCTCCTCCAGTTGTTGCAGCCGCGCAGGATCAACTTCGACCCGGTCGAGGTACTGCGAAAGATCAGCCTGGAGCTCGCGCAGCGCTAGCGCCGCCTGTTCGTGCAGGCCGAGCAACGGCTCGGCGCCGGAGTCGAGATGCTTCAAGTCCTGCAGCACGCGGCCCAACGCGCCGGCCTGGACGGTGACGGAGTTGTCGTCCTCGCCCAGCAGGTTCAGGGCGGCCTGGCCAAGCTGGAGCAGGCGGGCGGCGTTGCTGGCGCGTTGGAAGTCGTGCTCGACCGTCATCTCCTCGCCAGGCCGCAGTTGGGCGGCGGTGATTTCGCCGACCTGGAAACGCAGGAGATCAAGTTGCTGCGCGTAGGTGCGTTCATCCACGATCAGCGCGGCCTTCTCCGCCATCAAGGCGGCACGCTGCCGGACGAGTTCGCCGAAGGCGGCGACCTTCGGTTCCAGCCGGCCGAAGGCATCCAGCAGGGCGAGCTGTCGGGCCGGTTGCAGCAGGGACTGGTGATCGTGCGGACCGTGCATGTCCACCAACCAGTCGCCCACCTCGGCCAGCAGGTTCAGGGTCGTGGGGGAACCGTTGACGAACTGCCGGTTCGCGCCGGCGGCAGTGAAGACGCGCTTGAGCACGAGCTGATGATCGTCGCACGGTTCAAGGCCGTTGGCGTCGAGCCAGGGTGCGAGCGGCGCCCGCAGATGCCGGACGTCGAACACGGCTTCGACGGCGCAACTGTCGGCGCCGGCCCGGATGAGCGCGCGGTCGGCCCGCTCACCGAGCAGCAGATTCAGCGCGCCGAGAATGATGGATTTGCCGGCGCCGGTTTCGCCGGTGATGACGATCAGGCCGGGCGGCAGTTCAACTGTCAGGTCCGCCACGAGGGCGAGGTTACGGACGCGCAGCGTGGTCAGCATCGCCAGAATTCCTTCGCGCTGAATCTGGCGCTTGTGCTACCATGAGGCAAGCAAACTGCGGCGGGAGTTTCACGAATGAACGACCGCCGGGCGGAACCGTCGAACCGCCATCCCACCGCCGGGTGCGGGCGGGAGCGGGTGATGCGGCTTTGACATGGCTTTTTCCTTTGTTTTTCTCGGATCAGGGACCTCGCAAGGCGTGCCGATTATCGGCCACGACTATCCACCCGAGTTTCTGGCCAATCCGAAAAACCACCGGACGCGGCCCTCGATCTATGTCGCCAGCGAAGAGGTCAAACTGGTCGTAGATACGACACCGGAGTTCCGGATGCAGATGCTGCGGGAGGACATCCGCTGGCTCGACGCCGTGCTGGTGACCCATTCGCACGCGGACCACATCATGGGAATGGACGACTGCCGGCGGATTTGCGACGTACGCGGCGGAGCGTTGCCCATTTACGCCTCCGCGGAAACCCTCGACCACCTGCGCCGGGTTTTCCTTTACGCGTTCGACGGCCGGCCGATTCCGCAGGGCTATTTTATTCCCGAACCGCATGTCGTGGACGCCCCGTTCACACTGGGCGACCTGACCATCACGCCCCTGCCCTTGCCGCATGGCCGGGTGACCACGACCGGCTTTCTCTTCGCGCAGGACGGCCGTCGCCGGCTCGCCTATCTGACCGACTGCAAGGAGGTGCCACCGGCGGTGCTCGACCAGGTGCGGGGGGTCGAAGTGCTGGTGCTGGATGCGCTCCGGCGGAAGCCCCACCCGACGCACCTATGCCTCGACGAAGCCCTGACGGTGGCCCGCCGCATTGGCGCCGGGCGCACTTATTTCACGCACCTCACGCATGAGTTCGATCACGACGCGGACCAGGCCCAGTTGCCGGCGGGTGTGGAATTTGCGTTCGACGGACTGCGCGTGCAGGTCAATGACCCCCTTTCTCGATGAGAACAGCCTCCTTTGGTGCCTTTCGTTGGCCGACTCTCACCAGGGTGTGGTTTCGTTTCGGACTGTTGCTGGCGCTGCTGACCGGACACCTCCTCGCCGACGGCGGCGAAGTCCTCGTTCTGTACAACACCGAGGGCGGTTCGGAATCCCGGCGCGTCGCGGAGTTCTACGCCCGGCGCCGGGAGGTGCCGCCCCGGCAAGTGTTGGGGCTGCCGCTTCCAACGACGGAGACCATGACACGCACGGAGTATCGCAAGCGCCTGGCGGAACCGCTTTTGAAGGCCCTGGAAGCGCGCGATCTCCTTCAGTTTCGCACCCAACTCCTGCCCGGGGCGGCGGCCCCGCCGGGCCGGGTCGGCAAAGTGCCGGTGGCCGCCAAGGTGCGTTATCTGGTGCTTTGCTACGGCGTACCGCTGCGCATCCTGCGGGACGAAACCATCGAGGAACCCGAGGCCCAGCGCCTGCCGGAGCCCTTGCGCCGGAACGAAGCCGCCGTGGACAGCGAGCTGGCTCTGCTGCCTGACTACTGGCGCAGCTACCTGCTGGCCGGCCCCGTGCGAAATCCGGTCTATGCCGTCACCAACGCCGCGCAAATCCAGGCGACCAATGGCGTGCTCATGGTGGCGCGACTCGACGGGCCGACGCCGGCGATTGCCCGGGGCCTGGTGGACAAGGCGCTGGCCGCCGAAACCAACGGCCTCTGGGGCCGTGCCTATTTCGACAGCCGCGGGCTGGCCAACGGCAACTACAAGGTTGGTGACGACTGGATCCGCGCAGCATTCTTCCATGCCCGGCACCAGGGATTCGAAACGCTGCTCGACACCGCGCCGGAGACGTTCCGTGCCTCGACCCCGCTGCCGCAAATCGCCCTCTACGCCGGGTGGTATGACCAGCACGTGTCCGGGCCGTTCACCCGGCCAAATGTCGAATTCATGCCCGGGGCGATTGCCTACCATCTTTACTCGTTCAGCGCCCAGACGGTGCGTTCCGCGCAGAGCTGGGTCGGGACGTTCCTGAACCAGGGTGTCACCGCCACGATGGGCTGCGTTGATGAACCCTATCTGGAGGGCACGCCCAACCTGGAGGTTTTCTTCGAGCGCCTGCTGAACCGGGAGTTCACCTTGGGCGAGGCCGCCTGCGCGGCTCAAAGCAGCTTGTCCTGGCAGACGACGATCGTGGGCGACCCCCTCTACCGGCCGTTTGGCCGTTCGGCCCAGAGGATGCACGAAGACCTGGTCAAGCGCCAGAGCCCGCTGCTGGAATGGTCACACCTGCGCGTCGTCAACCTGAACCTGGCGGCGGGCAGCACTCCCGCGGATGCCATCACGTATTTGGAGGGCCTGCCGGAACTGGCCCACAGTGCCCTCCTCAACCAGAAGCTCGGCGACCTCCTTGTCCTGACGCGCCAACTTGCGCCGGCGGCGGAGGCCTACCGGAAGGCCCTGGCGTTGAAACCGTCCCCGCAGCAACGAATTCACCTGCAACTGGGCGAGGCGATGATGCTGGCCACCCTGGATCAGCCGGCCGCCTCCCTGGTCTATTACGAACAGTTCTTTTCCGACAATCCGGGCTACCCTGACCTCATGCGCTTTTACGAGCGAGCCCTGCCGGTGGCACAAAAGGCCGGCAGCGCCGAAATTACGGCGAAATACGAACGCGAAATCCAACGTCTGACACCGGCAACGGAAGCCTCTCCCGGCGGGGCCGGAACGAACCGGTGAAGCGGGGAAGCGGGGAAACGGGGAGGCGTCCGGACGCGGTTTCGCTTGCGTGCGCGCCAGCCTCGGCGCAAGATGCCAGACGAAATCTTCGCTCTGGCCGGTTCGCTCTGCTCGCACAAAGCGCGCGCAGTGACAACCGGCGGTCGGCAATCATACGAGGTGACTTATGGTCGTGGGTTTTGTGGGCATCTTTCTGGTTATACTGGCGGCGGTCGTCCTGCTCGGGCTCATCTTCGTCGTCGGCATTTACAACCGTCTCGTCGTGTTGCGCAACCGGTTCCGAAACGCGTTCGCGCAAATTGACGTCCAACTCAAGCGTCGCTACGACCTTATCCCCAACCTGGTCGAAACCGCCAAGGGCTACATGGCGCACGAGCGCGGCACCCTCGAAGCCGTCGTCACCGCGCGCAACACCGCCGCCAGCGCGGTCGCCCATGCCGCCGCCAATCCGGGCGATCCCGCCGCCATGAAAAACCTCGTCGGCGCCGACGCCGCCCTCACCGGAACCTTGGGCCGGCTTTTCGCCGTCGCCGAGGCCTATCCCGATCTCAAGGCCAACGCCACCATGAGCCAGCTCATGGAGGAGTTGACCTCGACCGAAAACAAGGTCTCCTTCGCCCGGCAGGGCTACAACGACTCGGTGATGACCTACAACACGGCCCGCGAAACCTTCCCGGCCAACCTCATCGCCGGCCTGCTGGGTTTCCTCGCGGCTGAACTGTTCCAGGTTGACAATCCCGCCGAGCGGCAGGCGCCCAAGGTGTCGTTCTCCTGAGCCGGTGCGTCGCGGTTGTCCCCAGTCAACCACCCGGTTCATGGCGCTGGCCTGATGGACTTCTTCGAGCAGGAAGCACACGCACAGCGCCGGACGCGCTGGCTGGTCGCCTGCTTCCTGCTGGCGGTGTTTCTCATCGTCCTGCTCGTTTACCTTGTGATCGCCGCCCTGGTGCCCCTGCCTGGTGGTCGCGGGTTGCCTCCCGGCCTGGCGGCACTGATTGGGGCTGGCACCAATCCGGACGTGGCGCCGACCGATAACTTCGGCTGGCTTTGGAATCCGCAACTGCTTGCCTGGACCTTTCTCGGCACCGGCCTGGTCATCACCGTCGGCAGTCTGTGGAAAATCGCCGAGCTGGCCGGCGGCGGCCGGGTGGTCGCCGAGTCGCTCGGCGGCCGGCTGGTCAATCCCGCCACGGCGCAGCCCGACGAGCGCCGGCTTTTGAATGTCGTCGCGGAAATGGCGCTCGCCTCCGGCATCCCCGCGCCCATCGTGTATGTCCTGCCGCGTGAGGAGGGCATCAACGCCTTCGCCGCCGGTCATTCGCCGAAGGATGCCGTCGTCGCCGTCAGTGCCGGCGCCCTGCGTCTGCTCAGCCGCGACGAACTCCAGGGCGTCATCGGCCATGAGTTCAGCCACATCCTCAACGGCGACATGCGCCTGAACATCCGCGTGCTCGGCCTGCTCAACGGCATTCTCTGCCTGGCCATTGCCGGCCGGCTGATGCTGCAGGTCGGCCGTCCCTCGAGTTCGCGCAAAGGGAGTGGCGGGCTGTTGCTCCTCCTCGGACTGGCGCTGCTCGTGCTCGGTTACGTCGGCGTTTTCTTCGGCGCGCTCATCAAGGCGGCCCTCAACCGCCAGCGCGAATTCCTTGCCGACGCCTCTTCCGTCCAGTTTACGCGCAATCCGGACGGCCTCGCCGGCGCCCTGAAGAAAATCGGCGGCCTGCTGGCCGGCTCGCGCCTGCAGGCCGCGAACGCGTCCGAGGCCAGCCACCTGTTCTTCGCCAACGGCCTGCGCGAATCGTGGTTCAACCTGATGGCCACGCATCCGCCGCTGACCGAGCGCATCCTGGCCATTGACCCGCATTTCGATGGCGTGTTCCCGCCGATTCAACTGCCCCAAGTTGGGACCGAGGCCGCGGGGGATGTCGCCGCCATCCACCAGCGCATCAAGCAGGCTGAGACCCAGCGGCAACAGCGCTTCCTGGCAACGATCGGCACTGCGGTCGCCACAGCGGGCACACCAACGCGGCGTCACCTGGCCTATGCCGCGGATTTGCTACAAGCGGTGCCGCCCGAGTTGCAGGCGGCCACACGCCAGCCAATGGACGCGCTCGGGCTCGTGTTCGCCACCCTGCTCAGCGCCGACCCGGCGCTGCAGACGCAGCAACTCGACGCCATCGGGCAGGCGCTCGGCCCGGCGGTGCGTGCCGAGACCGAACGGCTGGCTGAGCCGGTCCGTAACGTGGCGCGGCACTACTGGCTGCCGCTCCTGGCTCTGTGCGTGCCCGCCTTGCGCGGACTCTCGACACCCCAGTTTGACGCGTTCGAAACGGTGCTCGACTGGCTGATCAAGAGCGACGCCCAAATCGAGCTGTTTGAATTTGCGCTGCAACGGATGCTCCGCCGCCACCTCGAACCGTCCTTCCGCCCCGTCAAACCGCCGCTCGTCCAGTTCTATTCGCTCGAACCGCTCCGGTCAGAGGTGCTGGTCCTGCTGTCAGCGCTTGCCGACGTCGGCACGACCGACGAAACCGCCCGGGCCCGCGCCTTCCAAGCCGGCCTGCGCGCACTGGGCGACGAGGAGCCGGACGCGACGCCGCTCCCGCTGGCGCAGTGTTCCGTGGACCAGCTTGACGCCACGCTGGAGCGCCTGAACCAGGTGAGCGCCCCGTTGAAACGAGCGCTGCTGCAGGCCTGTGCCGAGGTCGTCGCCACCGACGGCCGGATTGAAAGCTCCGAGGCGGAGGCCCTGCGCGCCATCGCCGACAGCCTCGATTGTCCGCTGCCGCCCTTTGTCGAGGGCGTCTGAGCCGCGCCGGTGATTCAGGCCAGCCGCCAGGGCGCTCGCATGGCACGCGCGATGTAGCGGTCGGCGACCGGATCGTTCACGAACCGTTCCCTGGCCGGGTCCCACTTCAGCGGCCGGCCAAGCTGGTCGGCGATGTTGCCCAAATGACAGACCGTGATTGACCGGCAGGCGACGTCGGCATCGCTGGCGTTGCGGACCCGGGTCCGGACACTGCGCAGGAAATCGGTGTGGTGGTTGTCGCTCTCGTGCAGGTGAAGCTCGTTCGGCCCGATGACCTGCCGCCTGAGGCTTTCCGGCTCGGTTTCGAGAACTTCACGGCTCACTTTGACCCAGCCCTTGGCGCCCTCGAACAGGATGCCCTTGCTGACGCCGGGGATGTGGTTGCGGATGACGGGGACGCCGTTCGCGTAGCGGTAGGTCAGATACTTCACATCCCGACCATTGGCCGGAATGATTTCGACCGGCCCCGAATCGTCCATGCCCAGGCCCCATTGGACAATGTCCCAGACGTGCGCGCCCCAGTTGGTCATGTCGCCGCCCGAGTAGTCGTAGTAGCCCATCCAGCCGCCGACGACGCGCGAGTTGTAAGGACGCCACGGCGCCGGGCCCAGCCATCGGTCATAATCCAGCCAGTCCGGCACGGGCTCGCCGGGCAGGTCCGGCACCGGCGGTACGCCGGGCTCGATGTCGCCCGTGACGAGCTTGAGTTCGCCGAGGTAGCCGTTGCGCACCAACTCGCAGGCGAAACGGAAATTCGCCATCGAGCGTTGCTGCGTGCCGATCTGAAAGATGCGACCGCTGCGCTTGACGGCGTTGGCCAGCGCCCGCGCCTCGGCGATCGTCACCGAAACCGGCTTTTCGGAGTAAATATCCTTGCCGGCCTGGACGACCGCGATGCCGATGAGCGGGTGCCAGCGCTCGCCGGTCGCGCTCAGGATGATGTCAATGTCCGGCCGCGCGAGCAACTCACGGAAATCCCCATAGGTCGCGCAGTCCTGGTTGCCGTACTTCGCGTTGACGATGTTCCGGGCGTTGTTGCGATTGTTCCGGTTCACATCGCAAACGGCAACCACTTGGATTTCGGAGCGGCCGATGAAGCCGCCTTCGGGCGCCCAAATCCCGCCGGCCATGCCCCGCGTCCCCTGCCCGCCCACGCCGATGCAACCCATGACCAGCCGGTTGCTCGGCGCGACGCTGCCGGCCAGCCCAAGCGACGCCGACGGAATCACGGTCGGGATCGCGGCGACGGCAGTCGCGGTGCGGAGAAAATGGCGGCGTGACCAGGCGGCAGCCGGCGTAACGGGCGAGGCGGTCTTCATGTGTGGAGCGTTTTTAGGCCCGGCGCGACCGGGACGCAAGCCGAGACACGAACGCACCCTCACGAATTCGACCCGCGCAGCTCGCAACTCGCACTTCTCTGGTGGGGCACTACTCCGGTGGCGCGGATTGACGGGCCGGCGATTCCGCGTCACGCTGCGGTCATGCGCATGACCACCGCCAACAAGATCACGATCGGCCGGATCGTGCTGGTGCCGTGCTTCATTGTCGCGTTGGTGGCCTACGCCGAAAACGGGGAGGACTTCTACCGCTGGCTGGCGATCGGCTTCTTCAGCGTGGCGGCGATCGGGGACGGCGTGGACGGCTGGGTGGCGCGGCATTTCAACCAGCGCACCGAGATGGGCGCCCTGCTCGATCCGCTGGCGGACAAGCTGCTCCTCGTGCTCGGCCTGGTCATTCTTTCGCTCGACAACGGACCGCAGCTCGATCGTATTCCCCTCTGGCTCACCGCGACGGTGCTGTGCCGCGACGTGATGCTCCTGCTGCTCATGGTGCTGGTAAACTTCCTCGTCGGCAAGGGCAGCGTGCGACCGCGCATGATCGGCAAGACTGCCACGGTGTTCCAAATGTCGTGTGTGCTGTGGGCGTTGTTGAAGTGGGACACGCACTGGCTGTTCATCCTGGCGGTTGCCGCCACCGCGACCACGGCAATTTCCGGGCTGCTTTATCTCCGGGACGGCGTCGGCATGATGCGCCACCGCCGCCCGGCGGTCGAACCAGCGGCAAAATAGGCAGCGCCCCACCAGAGAACTGCGAGTTTCGAGCTTCGAGTGTCGAGGGTCGAATGCGTGAGGGTTCGTGGAACTCGCCGGTGGGTCCGGTTGCGCGACCGCATTTCTCTGGCACATTCCTGGAAGGTTGGCCGTCGTGGCTCGAACCCACGCCGGCCCGCTGATCTTCCATGGCTGAACTCAAATTGAAACTCAAAGTGGGCGACCCGGCCCCGGCCTTCGTCGCCCTGACCCAAACTGGAGAAACCGTGTCCCTGGCCGGCCTGCGTGGCCGCTGGGTCGTGCTCTATTTCTACCCGAAGGACAACACACCGGGATGCACGAAGGAGGCGTGCGGTTTCCGGGACAACTGGACGGCCATCCAGGCGCGCGGTGCGGTCGTGCTGGGGGTGAGCGCCGACTCGGTGAAATCGCACGAGAAGTTCGCCGGCCTCTTCAAGCTGCCCTTCCCGCTGCTCGCGGACACGGACCGGAAGATCGTGACGGCTTACGGCGTGTTTGCAGCGAAGAGTTTCATGGGCCGCATCGGGCTGGGCATCCACCGGGTCACGTTTCTGATCGGTCCGGACGGCCGGATCGCCGCCGTCTGGCCGAAAGTGAAAACAGCGGAGCACGCGGCCGAAGTGCTGGCCGCGCTCGAACAACACGCCGGCCCGCCCTGACCGCCAGTCGTGCTGGGCGGGAGCGCGCAAGAAAAAGCCGGGGCGGATGGTTTTCCGACCCGGCGCGAAAAGCCAGTCCGCCTACTCAACAGCGGCTTAGATGAACTCGTTGATGAGGTTCTCGAGCATTTCCTGCCGACCGCTCGTGTTGGGAGCGGCTTCGCCTTTCTTCAGCACATAGGCCTCGAGTTCCTTCAAGCCCACGCGGCCCTTCTCGATGTCGGCGCCAATGCCGGCATCCCAAGAGCGGTAACGGCCCTTCACGAACTCCGCGAGCCGGCCGTCCTTGCGAATGGCACTGGCGATCTTCAGCCCGCGCGCGAACGCATCCATGCCGCCGATGTGGGCGTGGAACAAATCCGAAGGCTCGAAACTTTCGCGGCGCACCTTGGCGTCGAAGTTCGTGCCGCCGGTGGTGAAACCGCCCATTTTGAGGATCGAGAGCATGATCTCGGTGGTCAGGTAAATGTTCGTCGGGAACTGATCGGTGTCCCAGCCCAGCAACAGGTCGCCAGTGTTGGCATCGATCGAGCCCAGCGCCTTGGCGGCGATGGCGGTTTCGAGTTCGTGTTGCATGGTGTGCCCCGCCAGCGTGGCATGATTCGTTTCGATGTTCAGCTTGAGGCTGTTCAACAGCCCGTACTGGCGGAGGAAATTCAGGCACGCCGCGGCGTCGGAGTCGTACTGGTGTTTCGTCGGCTCCTTGGGCTTGGGTTCGATGTAGAACTGGCCCTTGAAACCGATGGCCTTCTTGTAATCCACCGCCATCTGCAGGAAGGCGGCCAGGTGATCGAGCTCGCGTTTCAGGTCGGTGTTCAACAGCGTGCTGTAGCCCTCGCGACCGCCCCAGAAAACGTAACCTTCGCCGCCGAGCTCGTGCGTGACCTCGAGCGCCTTCTTCACCTGCGCCGCCGCATAAGCAAACACGTCGGCGTTGCAACTGGTGGCCGCCCCGTGGCAGTAGCGCGGATGAACGAACAGGCAGGCCGTGCCCCACAGCAGCCGGATGCCGGTCCGTTCCTGCTCCGCCTTGAGGACCTTGACGATCGCGTCGAGGTTTTTGTTCGTTTCGCGCAAATCCTTGCCCTCCGGCGCGATGTCGCGGTCGTGAAAGGCGTAATACGGCGCGCCGAGTTTCTCAATGAACTCAAACGCCACCCGCGCCCGCGTCTCCGCCATCGCCACGGAATTGGTGCCGTCCTCCCACGGGCGGACCGCCGTGCCCACGCCGAACATGTCGGCCAACTGCCCGCGAATGGTGTGCCAGTAGGTGACGGAGAAGCGCAGATGCTCCTTCATCGTCTTGCCGTCCACCACTTCGTCCTGGTCGTAGTGTTTGAAGGCGAGCGCGTTCTTCGCAGTCGGGCCTTCGTATTGGATTTTATCAATGCCAGGAAAGAATTCACGGACGGCTGATTTTTTCATATTCGTGTTCAAATGGTAGAGGAAGTTTAGGGACCGGCCCCTGCGCTTGACAAGCGCGGATTCTCATCGCCACGGCGTGCGACCAGCCGCCGCCTGGTTTCAGGTCTTGACGCCCAGTCCCGCCACCTCCCGGCAATGGCGCAGGCTGCGCTCCAGTTCGGCCTTCTGGTAGGCCTTGTCATCGGCCTTGCCGCCCGGCACCGCCCGGCCCCGTTTGGCCAGCGTCAGGAACCCGGCGAAGTCGGCCCCGCGCGCCTTCGGCCACGCGTCCCAGAAGCCCGGTTGGAGATAAGGAAAATCAACGGCGAACCCGGAGATAATCTCCGCATGAACCCCGACGCCCGGACAGAGCTGGGCGATGCGGGCAAACAGCGTCTTCAGGTCAACGCAACCCTCCCCGATCGCCGTCCACGCAACGCGGGCGCCGTTTTCGTATTCCCAGATCATCGAATCGCGGATGTGCGTACAGAGCACATAGGGGGCGAGCCTTTCGAAACTGGCGACCGGATCCTCGAGCGTCCACGCGGCATTGCCCGCATCGTAGGTCACGCCCAGGTAATCCCGGCCCGCCGCCTCGATGAGCGTGATCAATTCCCAAGCCTGCATGTCGCCGGCGTGGTTCTCGATCGAGATTTTGACGCCGGCATCGAGCGCGCGGCTACGTACCGCCTGACAGACCTTCACCGTGTCTTCGATGCGGCGCTCGATTCCGCCCGGGGTTTTCCGGTCCTCGCGCGTCCCCAGCACGCAGCGGAACACCGGCGAACCAAGCGCCTTGGACAGCCGGATGCCCAGGGCCAGGTGCTCCTCGGCGGTGCCCCATTTCGGGTTGAACGCCTTCGAGGTGGGACAAATGCTCCAGGAGCCGAGCATGAGATCCACGCCTTTGTCGGCCGCCCGCGCGCGAACCTCGCGCAGGTAGCCATCGTCGAAGCTCTCGAGGGCGTCCAGCGTGGTGATGAACAGCGAATCGAGCTTCAGCTCCGCGGCGTAATCAATCATCGCCGCCGCCTTCCAGCCGAACGCGCGGATCGAAAAACAATCGTAACCAAGCTTGAGCTTGGGCGCGGGGGTCTGGGCCTGGGTCGCAAGCCCGGCGCCCAGGCCGGTGGTGGCCACGGCGAGGGTCTTCGCAAAATCCCGGCGGCTGAGGTCGGCAACACGAGTCTTCATCGCGGCAGAACATCCAAGCCCGGTCGCCCGGCGTCAAGCCCGCGCAAGCTGGGGTTACGTCCTGATCTGCGGAGCCAAGTCAAATTGGTGGCCGGCCGACCGCTGGGCCTGTCTGCGGCCGCACAGGCAGATGTCGATCCGCACAGGCAGGCCCAGCGGTCCGCGACCCACCAAATCAGGACACCGCGCCACCGGGCGGCGACAGCGCACGCCGCGTTGACAGGGCGGCTTTTCCCCGTTAGTCACAGGCAATGCTTGCCGCCACGCAGTTCGCCGGCCGGGTCGAGTTTGCCGCCACGTTCGCGCCCCGCCCCGGCATCAGTCATGTGCTGTTCGATTTCGACGGCACCCTGTCGCTCATCCGCCAGGGCTGGCCGGAGGTGATGGTACCGATGTTCGCGGAATACATCCCGGCACGTCCGGGCGAATCCGAGGAGGCCCGGCGCACGCTGGCGTTCGAGGACATCATGCGGCTCAACGGCAAGCAGACGATTTACCAGATGATGCAGTTGGCCGGGCGGATCCGCGAGCGCGGCGGCGTGCCGCAGGAGCCGCTCTGGTACAAGCACGAATACCTGCGCCGGCTCGACGAGCGCATTCGCCACCGCACCGATGGCCTGCAGAACGGGAGCATGCGGCCCGACGACCTGCTCGTCCACGCCGCACGGCCGTTGCTGGAGGAATTGCAGCGCCGGGGGGTTCATCGCTATCTGGCCAGCGGCACCGACGAACCGTTCGTCAAGGCGGAGGCCGCGCTGCTCGACCTCACCCGCTATTTCGGGCGGCACATCTACGGCGCGCTGGACGATTACAAGAAGTTCTCCAAGAAAATGGTCATCGAGCGCCTGCTCCGCGAAAACGCCATCCGCGGAGAGCAACTGCTCTCCTTCGGCGACGGTTACGTCGAAATCGAGAACACCAAGGAGGTCGGCGGCCTGGCCGTGGCCGTGGCCAGCGACGAGGCGCACAACGGCTCGGGCAATTTCGACGAATGGAAGCGCCGGCGCCTTCTTGGCGTTGGCGCGGATGTGGTCATTCCCGATTTTCGCGACGCCTCAGCGCTGCTGAAGCTCATTTTCGGCGAGTGAATTCAACGACGGCGATGGACTGGTCCAAACTCAAAGCGTTTCCCCTCGAGCAACGGCAAAGTCTCACGCGCCTGGACGAGGTGTTGGTCGAGCCGGCGGAGGACCCGCGCCCGATCAACGACGCGCTGGCAACGGCCGTCCGGCGCGCGGCCCGGGACATCCAGGCCGCCCGCGAATGCCAAGCCGGGGTCATGCTCATCTACGGGGCGCACTTGATCAAAAACGGCGGTCAACTGTTGCTGAACCAGATGCTTGACCGCGGCTGGCTCACGCACCTGGCCACCAACGGCGCGGGCACGATCCACGACTGGGAATTCTCCTGGCTGGGGCGCTCCACCGAAAGCGTCCGCGCCAACGTCGCCACCGGCACCTTCGGCACGTGGGACGAAACGGGCCGGAACCTGCATCTGGCCCTGCTGATCGGCGGCATCCGCGGCGAGGGCTATGGCCGCGCCCTCGGGCGGTTCATTTATCAGGACGGCGGGATGCTGCCGACGGCGGAGGAGTTGGAGTGCTTGATCCGGGAGCAACCTGCCGACCCCTTGACGCCAGCCCGGGCGGACCTGCTGGTGGCGATGCGCCGGCACCAACTCAAGCCGGGTCCGCTGCTGCTGAACCACCATTGGCGCAATGTTTCGCCGCTCGCGAACGCCTTCCGCCAGGAGGTTCCGCTGACGGTGCACCCGGGCATTGGCTATGACATCATCGCAACCCACCCGTTCTTCGATGGCGGCGTCATCGGCCGGGCCGCGGGGCTCGACTTCCGCCGGTTCGCGGAAACCCTGGACACGCTCGATGGCGGGGTTGTGCTGTCCATTGGCTCCGCGATTATGGGACCGCAGGTTTTTGAGAAGGCGCTGAGTTGCGTCAACAACGTGCGCCGGCAAACCGGCCGGCCTGTGGTTCGCGGCCATTCGATCCATGTCGTGGACCTGCAAGATGGCGGCGGCTGGGACTGGACCCGCGGTGAGCCGCCGAAGGATAACCCGGCCTACTACCTCCGGTTCTGCAAAAGCTACTCGCGCATGGGCGGCGCCATGCACTATGTTCAGTGCGACAATGTCCTGTTCCTGCACCATCTGTTGCACGCCCTCCGCCGCCGCTGAACGGCCAGCCGGGAGCGCCCTACGTCCGGCCCGGGCGACGGTGGCGGCCAGGAGCGGTTGCCCCCCATGAACCTGCCGTTCGGAGTCCCGCGTTTACGCGGCCTGGCCCGCCTGAAGGCGGAACTCCAAGCCCACCTACCGACCCACCGACCAGGTTCATGGCCGGTGAGCAGCTCCGCAAGGAACCAGAGGTTGTCCATGAGCGCGTCACACCCGCAGCCGGCGACCCGAGCCACCGCGTTTACGCTGATCGAACTGCTGGTGGTCATCGCGATCATTGCCATCCTGGCGAGCCTGCTGCTGCCGGCCTTGTCCCGGGCCAAGGCCCGCGCCAGCAGCGTCAAATGCGCCTCCAACATCAAACAGGTGGGCCTGGCCTTCCTCCTTTACGCCGACGATTTTGACCAGTCCTTCCCTGATCTCTACACCAAGTGGTGGACCGGGAACAACGTGGCCGCGGGCGGGCTCTGGTGGTGGCAGCTCTTGTCCACCAACCGTTACATGGTCGCCACGAGCGTTTCCAACAACGTCTGGCGCTGCCCCGCCGTCCGCGACAAAGACATCAGCATGGTCTTCGACACCCGCTGGGAGGGATATGGTCCGGTGGAAAGCACCATCATCCGCTATGGCTTCGTGGTCGGCGGCGGCCTGCCCCAGCATAGCCGGCGCATCACGGAAATCCAGCGACCCAGCCAGATCTGGTTGATGGGCGATACCGGCGTGCCGTATGACCCCAACAACGTCCCCGCGAGCGGCTACATGACTGAAATCGTGACCTTCCCGCCGGATCCCGCCACCCACGATTGGAAGAACGATGTCCCGCCCAAACAGCCCGGTTGCCGCCACAATGCCCGCGCCAACATTGTCTTCGTGGACGGCCATAATGAGAGCTGGCGCTACCCGGATTTGAAGAACAACCTGGGCGACATTTTCGCGCTCAACAGCCTCTGATGCCTGCCATGTCTCCCGTCCGCTTCGACGCTCTCACGGCCAGCTACTCCGCCCTGCGCCTGGCCATCGTCGGCGATTTCTGTCTCGATCGTTACCTCGAAATTGATCCGGCGAAGACCGAAACCTCCCTCGAAACCGGGCGGCCCGTCCACAACGTCGTCCGCGTCCGCAGCCAGCCCGGCGCCGCCGGCACCATTCTCAACAACCTGGTCGCCCTTGGGATCGGCGTGATCTGGCCCGTCGGTTTCTGTGGCGCCGACGGCGAAGGCTTCGAATTGCAGCGCGCGCTGGGCGCCATGACCAACGTGCGGCTGGATCATTTTCTTCAGACCGACGCACGACGCACGTTCACCTACTGCAAACCGCTGGTGGTCGCCCCCGGCCAGGTGCCGGTGGAACTCAACCGCCTCGACAGCAAGAACTGGACACCCACGCCCCTGGAGGTGAGCGACCGGCTGGCCGCGGGGTTGGAAGCGCTGTCGGCGCAAGTGGACGCCGTCATCCTCATGGATCAGGTGGACCTGCCGGACACCGGCGTCGTCACGCAGCGTCTGCTCGAAACGGTCGGCCGGATGGCCGCCCGACGGCCGGAACTGCCCGTGCTGGCGGACAGCCGGCGCGGGCTGCGCGGCTTTCCGCCGGTGATTCTCAAGATGAACGCCCGGGAACTGGCCGTACTGACAGGCACGAATACGGAGGCGGACATCGCCAGCCTCAAGCCCATCGCCGCCACGCTCGCCCGGCGACACGGCCGAATGGTCTTTGTGACGCTGGCGGAACGCGGCATCGTTGGCGCCACGCCTGACGGAAAGGCGGAACACGTTCCGGCCCTGTCGTTGCGCGGGCCGATTGACATCGTGGGCGCCGGCGACGCGGTGACCGCCAACCTGACCGCGGCGTTGGCCGCGGGTGGGACCTTGCGCGAGGCAATGGAACTCGCCATGACCGCCGCTTCGATCATCCTTCACCAGCTCGGCACGACCGGCACCGCCTCGGTGGCCCAAGTTAAGGAGCTGGCCGTTCCCGCGAGCTGAGGCGGAACGTCGCGAGAAAATCCATGACCACCGTGTCACGTATCTTGCCCGGAAAGGCGCTGGCAGCCCCAGAGTCCATTGTCATTGTCACCAACATCTTCTTCGCCCTGCTCCTGTGCGGGGACGCTGCTCTGCGCAAGCGATTCCTGGCCGACAATGCCCACCGCTTCCACTGCCCGCGCTTCGTTTTCGTTGAGCTTTTCAAGCACAAGGAGCGGATCACCCAGGCCACGGAATTGAGCGAAGAAGATCTGCTGGAATGCCTCCACGAACTTTTCGCCCGGGTCCGTTTCATTGACGAGGGCGGTATTCCCATCGGTACCTGGATGGAGGCCCGCCGCTTGTGCCGGGACGTGGACCCGAAGGATGCGCCCTTCATCGCCCTGACCCTGCATTTGGACGGACGGCGCTGGACCGGCGACGACGAACTCAAAGCTGGGCTGAGGGCCAAAGAATGCGTTCGGTTTTGCGAGCCGTAGTTCTCCAAGACCGCCGCTCGCTGCCGGCAGACCGGCAGCCGCAGTAACAGAAAAACAAGGCAAATGCGCGGCGGAGGACCGCCCCGCTCCAGCCGGTTTGCTCAAGACCCTTGGCGATCCAGCGCGGCGAAGGCGTTCTCGAGGCTGTTAAGGCCCGCCTCCCGGCTGGGCGTAGGGTTAAACGCCTGGCGGAGGTAGCTCACGGCGTCGCCGATCTGGCGGACTGACCGCGGCAGCGTGGCGCCGGCGGCATTCGGATGACCGCCGCCCTGGAGTTTCTCCGCCGCCTTCAGCGCCTCGCCGTTCTGGCTGCGCAGGCTGGCGATGATGGTGCCATTGCCTTTGCGAAACAGGGTCAGCAGGACCGGATAGGGCGTCGCTTTCTGTTCCAGCAGGCGATGCACCACCAGGTTGACGTTGCCCACGATCGTATCCACGTAGCCGACCTGGGGGCTGATGGCGCTGACGTGCTCGCGACTCCAGTCAAAACCCAGCGGGTTCTCCACCCGGCGCTTGACGGCCATGACCTCGAGCAGCGGATGGTCGAGCAACCGTTCCAGGCGTCCGCCGATCAGTTCGCAGAGATTCCAGAACTGGTAGGTCTTGACCAGGTTGGCATAATCGCTGGCGAGTTCGAAATCCGGATCCTCCACCCGGAACATGTCCGCGGTGTCGCTCAAGCACACCAGCCGGTCCAGTTCGGGCGAGCCGAGGCCATGCTGCTGGCAAAGTTCATAGCACAACCGGCCGGCCGATTTCATGGGGTCGTGGATCACCAGCGCCTTTTGCGGCCGGGCCTCCAGGGGATGGTGGTCAATCACCACCCAGTCCGTCCGGTCCAATCGCGCCTCGAAGGAAAAATCGGCCACCCAGGCGGAGCGCTCGGGCAAACCGCGCTGGCGCCAGTCGTGGTTGTGGAACGCCTGCAAAGGCACATCCACCCCGAAGAACGCCGAGGCCAGCCGGCGCAACAACAATCCCGAAACCAACCCATCGAGATCGCTCTCATGCGTCAGAATTACATCCGGTTTGGGCAAACTCGTCATCGTCAACGCAGCCTAGCCCACCGGTGCCCGCCCGGCCAGCGGTGTTTTTGCTTCACCGCCAATCCCGGCTGGCCCAAAGTCCATTCATGAACCTGTTCGACCTGCAGGGCGAGGTGGCGGTGGTCATCGGCGGAACCGGCGTCCTGGGCGGCGCACTGGCGGAAGGCCTGGCTGCGGCGGGCGCCCGGATTGCCGTCGTCGGCCGTAACGCTGAACGCGGCCAGGCCCGTGTGGCGGCCATCAACGCCGCAGGCGGCCAGGCAGCCTTCTTCGCAGCCGATGCCCGCGAACGCGACACCCTCCGCGCCGCGCGCGAACGCATCGGGCAGGCGTTCGGTGCCACGACCGTCCTCGTGAATGCCGCCGGCGGCAATGATCCCAAGGTCACGGTGACGGCCGAGCGGCCGTTCGAGCAGATCGCCCTCGAAGATTGGCGGGCGAATTTCGACCTGAACCTCGTGGGCGGCGTCTTGTTGCCCTGTCAGGAATTCGGCGCCGCCATGGCGAACCGGGGCAAGGGCAGTATCATCAACATCGCGAGCGCTGCGGCCCACCTGCCACTGTCGCGGGTCGTGGCCTATTCCGCCGCCAAGGCCGCGGTGCTAAACCTCACGCGCTTCCTCGCCCGCGAATGGGCCCCCCGCGGCGTGCGCGTCAACGCCATCACGCCCGGATTCTTTCCCGCCGAGCAGAACCGGCGGCTGCTGTTCAACCCCGATGGCTCCCCCACCCCGCGGGCGGCGGCCATTCTTGCCCACACGCCGATGGGCCGCATGGGCGAGGCGCAGGAACTCGTCGGCGCGGCCGTGTTCCTGGCCAGTGCGCGGGCGAGCAGCTTCGTCACCGGGGCCGACCTCGTGGTGGACGGCGGGTTTCTCGCCCAGACAATTTGACCGGCAGGAAACGCCCGCGGGTTCGCGACAGGACGCATGAATCCCGATTTGACCTGGACACAATGGCTGCCGGTGGCCGGCACGGCGTTGGCCGCGCTTTGCTTGTTCGCGGCGTTTCGTTCCGGCCGAAAGCGGCGTCTGCTGGAAAATCTCCCGACGTCGAAAACGACGGGCGTGTTCATTGGCCTGGTCGAACTGAAGGGCACGGCCGAATGTGCCGCTCCGCTGACGAGTTACCTGGCGGCTATTCCCTCCGTTTTCTTTGAATGGACCGTCGAGGAACAGTGGTCACGCACCGTGATTGAAACCACGACGGACAAGGACGGGAAGACACAGACGACCACGCGGCAGGAGAGCGGCTGGACCGAGGTGGCCCGCGGCGGACAAAGCACGCCGTTCTATCTGCAGGATGACTGCGGCGTCGTGCTGGTGCGGCCGGAACGCGCCACGCTCGAAGCGGCGACCGTCTTTCGGCAAACCTGCGGCCGCGGTGACCCGCTCTATTATGCGAAGGGGCCGACGCGGTCCGTGCCGGATTCCACTCATCAGCGGCAATTCGTGGAAAAGGCGATTCCGCTCCAGACGGTGTTGTTCGTCGCCGGCCAGGCGCGCGAACGCGCCGATGTCGTCGCCCCCGAAATCGCCCACGACCCGAATGCGCCGATCTTCCTGATCTCGACGCGCACGGAAGAACAGGTGACAGCGGGGTTCAAGTGGGGCGGGCGCGGGTGGTGGTTCTTTGGCCTGGTCCTCTGGCTGGGCGGGTGGTTTGGGCGGTTTGCGTCCGCGCCGGACTGGACGGCGGATCGCTGGCCGGTGTTGTTGTTGCCCGCGGTTGCCTATTTCGCGCTGAGTTCAGCGGTTTGGGTCTGGATGGTCTTCAACAGCCTCGTGGACGTCCGTCAGCGGACACACCAGGCCTGGGCGCAGGTGGAGGTTCAACTCCAGCGCCGGCACGACCTGATTCCCAATCTGGTGGAACTCGTGAAGGGCTTGCGCGATTACGAGGCCCGCCTGCAAACGGAGATGGCCACCCTGCGAACGCAACTGGAAGCGACTCCGCCAGGCGCGCCCGGCCCTGATTTTCAGGCGGTGACCCCGGTGAGCCGGGCCATCGCAGAACACTATCCCGACCTCAAGGCGAGCGGACTCTTCCAGCAGTTGCAGCAGAGCCTGGTGGACACCGAGCAGCGGATTGCGCTGGCGCGCGGCTATTTCAACGAGATCGCCACCCATTACAACACCCGGCTCGAGACGGTGCCGGAACGCTTCATCGCCCGGTTGGCCGGCATGAGACCCCAGGTCCTGATGGCGGCCAACGATTTCGAGCGCGCGCCGGTGACGGTGCAGATGACGCCGCCGGCGTGAGGCTGGCGGCGGCACCGACAGGGCCGCTCGGTAACGCCGGGCTCCTCAATCCAACGGCTGAACGAGGCGCGGTTGGGCTGAAACCTGGACTTTTCAATTTGCCGTTCGTCAGCTACCTTGCCGTCGTGAGTACAGTTCAAGAAATTGAGGCGGCCATCCCTCGCCTGTCCCGCGCCGAAGTCGAGACCCTGCGGGCGTGGATTGACGAATTCCTGGAAGACCAGCTTGAACTCAGCGTCGAGGTTAAGGCCAGCCTCGACCAATCGCGCCGCGAGATCGCGCAAGGCCATTACACCACGCGCCAGCCGGAGTAAGCGTGTGGCCGCCGCGCTGCAAATCTGGTCGGCCACTTTCTCGCGGGCATTCGACGCCCTGCCTGCCCCCGTCCGTGAACTCGTGCAACGCAAGGTGGACGAGATGGGTACCCGACTGGGGACCTTTCCCCACCAGCGTCTCCGGGGCCGTCCCGAATTCAAACTCCGCGTCGGCGATTACCGGGTGCTCTACGAGTTTGATGGGCGCCGCGGCCGCATTGATCTCCACTATGTCGGACATCGCCGCGACATTTACGAGCGAAGCTGACTCGCCTGGCCGCCTGTGCGGGTTTGGCTGTGGTGCTCCGCGACCCATGAGTGCTGTGTTCGTTTTCATGGCTCGCGGAAGCGATTCAGCATTGTCACAGCGGGCGTTAGGCTCCCAAAACACGGTTCGCGACGCGATAAATCGCGCCGTAAAACTCGCCACGCAGCTTGCGCCTCATGGGCTCCGCCCTGCCAGCCGAGGAGTGAGCTGTCACTACGATAAACCGCTTCAATAAAGGCCGACACCAGCAGCGCAGGAGCAGGCAGCGACTGCCACAACGGCATTCGCTTACACCAAGCCAAACGTGTCAATCGTGAGAACTTGCCCGGAATCGAAACTTGACGCTTTCGCGGGGCCGCTTTACCAACAACGCATGGGTCGCGGAAAACAGCGTTTCCTGCGCGGGCGGGCGGGCCTTGGCCGCTGCCGAATGTCCACGCCTGGTTCTGCGCTGGATGTCCAAAACCATCACACGAAAGCCCAACCATGAACCACTCAATTACCCGCCGTTCGTTCGTTAGAAACGCGGTCCTGTCCTCGACCGGCGTGGCGCTTGCCCTCAACGCTCGCGCCGAAGACGCGAAGCCCTCCGAAGCGGCCCCCTCGGAAGTGCCCGCGACGTTGCCCAAGGCCAAGATCGGCAAGCTGGAAGTCAGCCGGCTCATTCTCGGTGGCAATCTGCTCACGCATTTCACCCACAGCCGCGACCTCCAATACGTTTATACGCTCGCCGCCAAATACAATACCGACGAGAAGATCATGGAAACCCTCGCGCTGGCCGAGCAGAAGGGCATCAACACCGTCTCCATGCACAATCCGCCGCATCCGATCTCGGTGCTGCGTCGCTACCGCAAGGAGCGGGGCGGCAAGATTCAGTGGATCGTCTGCCCGACGGCGAAGGTCGAGCCGGGGTTGGCTGAATACCGGCGGCACGTCGAGGAGTTGCTCGAGGACGGTTGCGAGGCGATTTACCTTTGGGGGGTGCATGCCGACTCACTCGTTTCCGGCGCCAAGATGGACCTCGTGGCGCAGGCGGTGGAGCTGCCAAAGAAACTCGGCCTGCCCTCCGGCGTCGGCGCGCACGACCTGAACGTCATCAAGGCCTGTGAGGCGCACGGGGTGCCGGCGGATTTTTACATCAAGACGTTCCATTCCCACAGCTACCCGACGGCGCCGAGGCCGGACCAACTGGAGAAGCCTTACAACGAGTTTCCCGGCTACTGGTGCAAGAGTCCGCAGGAGACGGCGGACTTCATGAAGACGGTGAAGAAGCCCTGGATCGCGTTCAAAACCATGGCCGCCGGGGCCATCCCGCCGAAAACGGCCTTCCGCTACGCGTTCCTCAAAGGCGCGGACTTCGTGCTGGCCGGCATGTTCGACTTCGAGATCGCCGAGGATGTGCAGACCGCGCGCGAATGCATGGCGGGCCTCACCGAGCGCGAGCGGCCATGGCTGGCGTGAACCGCGTTGAGGTCGCCGGTGGGTTAAACAACCTGAGCCGAAAGCTGCCGGCGGAAGAAAGACTCTCGGCGGCCACCGCTGCGAATCCAAAGCGGCTTTGCAGCCTATCTGCGTATTGGGCGTGGCCATTTACTCTGCAATCTTAATCTTAGAAGGGGGAGAAGTAGAAGGTCAGAAGGGGTCGGTTCTTGGTAATGGATAGTGTTGGACGGCCTTTCTCCGCCGTCGGTGTCTCCACCCGCAAGCGTGGTGCCGAGCCGGTGCGAATTGGCGGAGACGGACGGCAACACCGGGGATCGTTCCTTTCTGCTGGTCGCAGCCGATGTGAGTCGGCTCATTTCTCCCGTATGCCGACAAAGTCTGAGCCTCTTCATGCCGGTTCCTGCGGTCATGGCGCTCCCGCTTCTTGGAATCACGCGCGCAGCGTCAAAAAAAACCGGCGGCGCGTTAAAAGCAATTCCGAATCAACAGTTAGACGCGGGGCGGTTCTTCACCGCGCGCGGCGAACCACTGGCGGAGAAAAACCAGGTCGCCCGCATCCTTTTCGCGATGCGTCACGGCTTTCATTCGCCAGAGCAAGCGCGGCGATGCGAAGGGAATCGGCACACCGTCCACTTCGCGCACGACCACGTCCTTCGCCGCCTCGGTGTAGTCAATGCCGCCCGCCGAGCGCATCAAGTCCACGAGGATTTCGTCGCCCACGCGGATAACATTGTATTTTTGGAGTTCGCCGGGCTGGAGTTCACGCACGGCGTTGTCGGGCAAAGTGGAAAGCGCAGAAAATACTTTCGCCTCATTTTCCAAATCCGCCGCCACGATGAAATCCACATCCATCGTCCGGCGGTTGTAATTGGCCGCGCGGAGCGCGAAGCCGCCCACGACAACGTACTTTGCGCCGCGCTGGTTCAGTTCCCGGCACAAGTCCCGCAAATCCTCCACCGACGGCTCGCGCGATTCTAATTCGTGGGACGGGTGATCATCCGCCATAACCATTGGTCGGCTTCTTCGTGGGTTTTGAAACGATGCACGCCGCGCGGAACGCGGATGCCACCGAGAGCCCTGCGCCACGCGATGGATTCCGCCTTGTTGCTGGTCGCCGTGGAAAGGGCGTCCACCATCCGCGTGCGTTGGCCGACAAAGCGGTCAATCTTTTCCTCGACGTTGATGAACGGTGGGTTCACGGCGTCGAAAGCCTAAGCCGCCCCGTCCGCCGGTGCAAGCCCCGCAAAATCGCCCGGCAAAATCGCGGAAGGCCCCACGAACCTGCCCGCCGAACTTCCGCTGGGCGAACAGATGTGCTGCGGCGTCGGCGCCGGTTAGGCCGGCGTAATCAAGGTAAAGATCGCTGGGAATACCGGCGCACCTATACGAAGGGCCAGTGTTCAGTAGTGTTCTGATTCGCGAACCCCGGATGGGTGAGTGGCCCGCCGATCGCTGGGCGGCGGGATGATGTCGCGGCCTGTCTGCGCCTGTCTGCGGCCGCACAGGCAGATGCCGATCCGCACAGGCAGGCCCAGCGGTCCGCGACCCACCGGTTTATGACACTACCCAGTGTTCAGTTGATTTGCTTCGGCCGGCATGGCAAACTGCCACAAGATTTGAATGAACGCCCGCTGCCAGGAAAGGATTGTATCATGAGCACCCGACTAGACCGCCGCGCCTTCGTGAAGGCCACCGTGTTCGCCACCGCCGCCGCCCCGCTGGTTGCCACTGCCGCCGAACCGGCGGCCGTGCCGCCCACCACCCCGCTGCCCGCGCCGGTTGGCTCGCTGCCGATGGGACGCATCGGCAGCGTGCAGTTCAGCCGCCTGATTCTCGGCGGAAACCTGATCTCCGGCTATTCGCACAGCCGTGACTTGGGATATGTGGCGGACTTGATGCGGCACTACAACACCGAGGCGAAGGTGCTCGAAACGCTCGAACTGGCCGAATCGCACGGCATCACCGCCATGAACAGCTTCGTCATGGACGGCAACTCGGCGTTACAGGCGCACTGGAAACGCGGCGGCAAGATGAAGTGGTTCTCCCAGGTCCGGTTAGACGCCCAAGGCGGCTTCAGCCAGGTCCAGAAGGCCATTGATCTTGGAGCCGCCGCCATCCATATCACCGGCGACACGACCGACGCGCTCTACCAGCAGGGCGAAATTCACAAGATCGCGAAGATCGTGGACCTGATCAAGTCGCAGAAAATCATCGCCGGCGTCGCGGGACACGGATTCGCCGCAATCAAGGCCTGTGTCGAGGCCAAAATTGACGTGGACTTCTACCAAAAGACACTCCACACGCATGACTATCACAGCGCGCCCCGCCCGGGAGAGACGGGCGACCTCGGCCTCTACGACAACTCCTGGTGCAAGGATCCCGAGGAAGTGGTTGACCTCATGTTCGGCGTCAAGAAGCCGTTCATCGCGTTCAAGGTCATGGCCGCCGGCGCCATCCCCCCGCAACGGGCGTTCCAGCATGCCTTCGACAATGGCGCTGATTTCGTGCTCGCCGGCATGTTCGACTGGCAGGTCGCCGACGACGTGAAGATCGCCAAGGAGGCCATCGCGAACGCCAAGCGCACGCGGCCGTGGCAGGCTTGAACCCGCCGAACGTCGGCAGGGTTCCGTCGCCACGCTTGACCTGACCCTCCGCTGATCCGCGCGATTCGCGGAGACTTGTCGCATCCGGCTCCGAACCTCCCCTTCGCCTGCACCCATGAGTTCGCTGCTCGCTTCCGCCGCTCCGGCTGACGGCGCCATCACGCCCGCCGAGGTTGCCCAGGTGATCGCGACCGCCTGTCCAGCGGAGGACTGTCGGAACAAGCGTGTACTCATGATCATTCCGGATGGCACGCGCACCGCCCCGGTGGGACTGATGTTCCGGGCGCTCCACGACCAACTCGGCTCGGTGGCCCGCGCCTTTGATGTGCTGGTCGCCCTCGGCACGCACCCGCCGATGAGCGAGGCCGCCATCTGCCGGCGACTCGAAATCACGCCCGAGCAGCGTTCCTCAGCCTACGCGTCCGTCCGGTTCTTCAACCACGAGTGGAACAATCCGGCTGCGCTCCGTCAGATCGGCACGCTCACGGCGGACGAAGTCAGCGAACTCACCGGCGGCTTGTTCGCCTTGGACGTGCCGGTCGAGGTCAACCGGCTGGTCTTCGACTACGACCAGGTGATCGTCGTCGGTCCGGTGTTCCCGCATGAGGTCATCGGGTTCAGCGGCGGCAACAAGTATCTCTTTCCTGGCGTGGCGGGACCGCAAATCCTGAACTTCTTCCACTGGCTCGGCGCTGTGGTCACCAACCCGATGATCATCGGCAATCAATGGACGCCCGTCCGCCAGGTGGTAGATCGCGCGGGCGGGCTCGTAAACGTCCCCAAGCTTTGTTTCTGCATGGTCGTGGCGGACCATGACCTCGCCGGCCTGTTTGCCGGCACGCCCGAAGCCGCCTGGGAGGCCGCCAGCGGACTCTCCCGCCAGTTGCACATCACCATCAAGGATCATCCCTTCCACACGATCCTGTCCTGTGCTCCGCCGATGTATGACGATCTGTGGACCGGCGGAAAGTGCATGTACAAACTCGAACCCGTGCTGGCCGACGGCGGCGAACTCATCATTTACGCGCCGCACATCGCGGAAATCTCCGTCACGCACGGTCGCGTCATCGAAGAGGTCGGTTACCATTGCCGCGACTACTTCCTCAAGCAGTGGGACAAGTTCAAGCATCACCCCTGGGGCGTGCTGGCGCATTCGACGCATGTGCGCGGCGTGGGCACCTTCGAGAACGGCGTCGAGCGCTGCCGGGTCCAGGTGACGTTGGCCACGGCCATTCCCGAGGAGGTTTGCCGCCGGATCAGCCTCGGCTACCGCGATCCGAGGAGCCTCCGGCAGGCGGATTTCGCCGATCGCGAACCGGAGGGCGTGCTGCTGGTGCCCAAGGCCGGCGAGATGCTGTTCCGCCTGAAAGACCAGCCGAAGTGGGCGCGCGGGAAGTGATGGGCGCGGGGTGTTTAACGAGTGGAAGACCTTGCCCGCCGTGACTGAACGTGACACCTTCCAACCATGAAACTAACTGCGGTATTTGAACCGGCGCACGAAGGCGGATACACCTGCTTCGTCGAAGAAGTTCCCGCCGCAATCTCGCAAGGCGAAACCATTGAAGAAGCCAAGGCGAACCTGCTGGACGCGCTACGCCTGGTTTTGCAGTGCCAGCGCGAACTGGCGGAGAAAGGCCTCTCGCCCAACGCGGTGCGGGAAGCGCTCAACCTGGTCGAGGCATGAAGCTGGCCGATTTGGCGCTTCACTTGCGTCAGCACGGCTGCCTGTTCCACCGGGAGGGTGGAGCGCACAGCGTGTGGATCAATCCGGTCAGACGGAAGATCGCCAGCGTTCCTCGTCACCGCGAGATCAAAGAAGGCACGGTGCGGCTAATCTGCAAACAACTGGAAATTCCTCAGCCTTGAACACGCCGGCGTGGACCTCGCGCCCAGGGCCGGCGAGATGCTGTTCCGCCTGGAAAACCAGCCGAAGTGGGCGCGCGTCGTGTAACCCGCCTCCGTGCGCGAATGACCGCCGCCGCAAGGCAAAGGCCTTTTCGCGATTGTTGCACCGGCAGCGCTCGTGTTTGATTGACGCATGACAACCGACGAGGTTCTCCAGCTTTTCCGCGACACCGGCGCGTTGCTCGAAGGACATTTCATCCTCCGCAGCGGCCTCCACAGCCGTCAGTATTTCCAGTGCGCGCTCGCCCTCCAGCACATGCCGGCGGTCGAGCGCCTTGGGGCTGAGTTGGCCGGGCGGGTCCGGCATCTCGGCGCCCGGACCGTGATTGCGCCGGCGATGGGCGGCCTGGTCATCGGCCAGGAAGTCGCCCGCCAGCTCGGCTTGCGCTTCATCTTCTCGGAAAAGGAAGAAGGCCGGTTGGTCCTCCGCCGCGGTTTCCAGATCGCGCCGGACGAACCCGTGCTGGTGGTCGAGGACGTCGTCACCAAGGGCGGTCGCGTGCAGGAAACCATGGAAATCGTGCGGGCGCGCCAGGGAAAAGTCGTCGGCGTGGCGATCGTCGTTGACCGTTCCAATGGCAGTGTGGATCTGGGCGTGCCGCTGTTGAGCGTGCTGCGCATGAACGTCGAGACGTTCGCGCCCGACCGGCTTCCCGCCGACCTGGCCGCCATTCCCGCCATGCACCCGGGCAGCAAGTAACGACCGGCCCGGCCGCTTCTGCTCGACACGCGCCGGCCGGCTTGAAAGATTCTCCCGCGTGCAACAATCGTTGGTCACTCTCGACATGGAAGGCGTGTTGACGCCGGAGATCTGGATTGCCGTGGCCGAGAAGACCGGCATTCCCGAGCTCCGCCTCACCACCCGCGACGTTCCCGATTACGACGTCCTCATGCGCGGCCGGCTGGGGCTGCTGGAAACGCATCACCTCAAGCTGTCGGACATCCAGGCCGTCATCGCCACGCTTCGACCGCTCGCTGGCGCGCGGGCATTTCTGGATACGCTGCGCAGCTTCACGCAGGTCATCATCCTCTCGGACACGTTCGAGCAGTTTGCGCAGCCGCTGCTTCGCCAGCTCGGCTGGCCCACCCTGCTCTGCCACCGGCTCGTCGTCGAAAACGACCGCATCGTGGATTACCGGTTGCGAATGCGGGAACAGAAACGCGGCGCGGTGAGCGCCCTGCGGGGGTTGAACTACCGGGTCATCGCCACAGGGGATTCCTACAACGATACCGCCATGCTGCAGGCGGCGGATGTTGGTTTCCTGTTCCGGGCACCCGCGAACGTGCGCGCCGAGTTTCCCCAGTTCCACGTCACCGACCGCTACGACGAACTGCTCGAGCTCATCCGAAATGCCCAGGCGGCGGCCTGAAGCTCAGTCCTCCGGCTTCGACTCGCGGCCGATGAGATCCTGCAAGGCCCGGCGCAGATCCTTGCCTTCGTAAAGGAGGGCATGCACTTCGTCCATGATCGGCGTCGAAACGCCGTGGCGGCGCGCCAGTTGCCACGCCGCCCGCGCCGTGGGATACCCTTCGGCCACACTCACCGACCCGGCAATGAGATCGTTCAACTTTTCCCCGCGACCGAGCCGTTCGCCCAGGGTGCGGTTCCGGCTCAACCGTGAAAAACACGTGACCACGAGGTCGCCCAGCCCGCTCAGGCCGGCGAACGTGTCCGGCTGGGCTCCACACGCCACGCCAAGCCGGCGGATTTCGACGATCGCCCGCGTCACCAGCGCCGCCTTCGAGTTGTCGCCGAATCCCAGCCCGTCGCCCGCACCGGCGGCGATGGCAATGACGTTCTTCAACGCGCCGCCCAGTTCGACACCCCGCACGTCGCTGCTCGTGTAAACCCGGAACGTCGGCCGGTGGAACAAATCCTGGGCGACCTTCGCCACGGCGGGGTCCGTGCTTGCCGCCACGGCGGCGGTCGGGATACCCCGTGCCACTTCCAGGGCCAGCGTCGGCCCCGACAGGGCGGCAATGCGGGCGCGAGGCAGAGTCGCTTGCAACACGCCGCTCATCGTCAGCCCCGTGTCGTATTCGATGCCCTTGGTGACGCTCACCACCATCCCGTCGAAGTCGGCGAGCGTTTGTCCGACCGCGCGCACGGCTTTCGAGGGAACCGCGAGCACCAGGAGCTCGGCGCCGCGCCAGGCCCTGGCCAGTTCCGGTTCGATGTGCAGCCCGGCCGGCAGCGCCAACCCGGGCAGGTATTTTTCGTTGCGACCGGTCGCCGCCACAATCCGGAGATTCTCGGTGTCGTGGTCCCACAGCGTGAGGGTGTGCTGACCGGCATGGAGAAGCCGCGTGAGGGCCGTGCCCCAGGCGCCGGCGCCAAGCAGCGTGATGTTCATGATGGAGGAGGCGATGTGCCGGCTTGGTGCCAGCGGAAACGACTTTCGGTGCCGTTCAACAATCGCCGGATGTTGGCCCGGTGTTTGCCGATTGCCAGCAACCCGAGCGCGAGGGCGACCACAAGCAAGGCTCCGCTTTGCCCGCGCCACCAAACCGTCAGCGGTAACGCCACCGACGCCACCAGCGAACCCAGTGAAACGTAGCGTGTCAGCGCGAAGACAAGCAGCCAGGCGACCAGACAGGTGAGGAGCGCCACCGGCATCAGGACCAGCAGGACCCCGGCGGTAGTCGCGATGCCCTTCCCGCCCTTGAAGTACAGCCAACACGTGTAATTGTGCCCCAGCACGGCCCCGATGCCGGCGGTGATCCCCAGCCATTCCGGATCGGGGTTGCCGCCGGCGCCGGCCACCCACAGCGCCAGGGGCGGCAGGGCCGCACAAGGGATCGCGCCTTTCGCGGCATCCAGCACCAACACCGCGACGCCCGCCGGGCGCCCCAACACACGGAAGACGTTCGTCGCGCCGATATTCCCGCTCCCGGCCGCCCGGATGTCCACGCCGCGGGCGCGGGCGATCAGAAAACCCGTCGGGATCGCCCCCACCAGATACGCGAGCAGGACGACACCGAAATAAAGCGAAACAACCACGCGCCGAATCTAGGAGACAGCCGCGCGTGCCCGCAAGCGTGTTCCGTCACCGTGCGTCGGTGGACCCGTCAATGCCGGTCGGTCCAAGACGGGCGCCAACGGCCTTGCAGCCCGCCATCCGCGATCGCACCGGGCAGCCCCGGTCCGGTTCAAGCCCGGAACAATTGTCCCATCTTCCGGCCGAGCAACCGGCCGGCGATCAACAAGCTGCCCGCAAGAATGACCATCCCGACGACACCGAGGGCGCAGGCGACGCTGGGCGCATCCGGCTCGATGCGGCCCATGAGCTGGTAGATCATCTTCGTAATCGGGGCATACTGGTCGCGCATCGCGAGGATCAGGCTGTCGCTCACCTCGAGCATCGCGAACGAGAAGGTCAGAATGGTGCCGGCGATGAGATTGGCCATGACCAGCGGCAGGGTGATTCGCCGCAGGGTCCGCAGCGGACTGGCGCCGAGATTGGCGCTCGCCTCCTCGAGCGTGATGCTGGTCTGCTGGAAGCCGGCGAACGCGGATCGCACGATGTAGGGCAGCCGGCGAACGCTGTAGCTCACGATCAGCAGCAGCGTGGGGTTTTGTCGCGGGTTCAGCCACGACACCTTGAAATCGAATCCGGCCACGTAACCGAAAGCCAGCACCAGGCCCGGCAAAGCCAGCGGCAGCATGGCGAGGGCGTCGAGGAGGTTCGCGAACGGGATTCGCCGCCGCGTCAGCAGCCAGGCAATCGCCACGCCCAGCACGAGGTCCACGCCCGCGCTGAGGCTGGCGTAAAACAGGCTGTTCCGGATGCTCGAAGCCGTGAGGCCCTGGCCGAGGATCTCGGTGTAATGCGCCACCGTCCAGGTGTCCGGCAGGACCGTAAAAAACCACCGTTCGGAGAACGATTCCACGATCACGGTCACATGGGGCAGCAGCGCCAGCAGGATCAACCCGCCCGCGCCCGCCCAGATCAACGCCGTCTGCCGGCCGGTGGCGCGGGCTTCCGTCCCCGCGCTCCCACGGGCCAGCATTTCGTAACGCCGGCCCGCGAACCACCCCTTCGACGCCAGAAACAGCGCCAGCGTCAGGACCAGCACGAACACCACCAGCGCGTAACCCTGCGGATTCGTGTTGAGTTCGTTGAGCGAGTCGAAAATCTGAACCGGCACCACCCGCGAGAAACCGAAGATCAACGGTGTGCCCAGGTCGGTGAACGCCCAGATGAACACGATGATGGCGCCCGCGAACCAGCCCGGCAAAATCAGCGGCAGGGTGACGGTGCGAAAGAGCCGCCCGCCGCCCGCGCCCAGATTCTGCGCCGCCTCGCGCAGGGTCGGGTCAACATTCGCCATCGCCGCGGACACGTTGAGGAACATCGCCGGATAAAGGCTGAGCGTCTGCAGCGTCACGATGCCCCAGAACCCGCCCTGCCCCAGCCAGTCCACCGGCCGGCCCGGCGCGAGCAGACCGAGCTGGGTGAGCAGCAGGTTCAACGAGCCGAAGCGCGCCAGCAGTTGCTGCAGCCCGATGGCGCCCACGAACGGGGGCATGATCATCGGCACCAGCAGGAGCCCGCCGAGGAGCGCCTTGCCGCGAAACTCGAACCGCGTCATCGCGTGCGCAAGCGGCAGCGCAATCAGTGTGGTCAGCCCGGTGGTGAGCAGCGCGATCGCGAAGCTGTTGCGCAGCGCCTCCCGTTGCAGCGGGCTGGCGAGGAGCAGACCGAAGTATTGCAGGGTGAACTCGCCGCCGGCGCCGAAGGCGCGCCGCAGCATGAAGCTCACGGGGTAAAACAGGAATGCGGCGAAAAAGGCCAGCAACACCACCAGCAAGGTCAGCGTGGTGCCGTTCAAGTCATACCGCTTCATCCGCCCGCGACGGTAGATTCACTTTAACGTCCGCACAAGCCGGCATGAGCCCGCGGCGTCCCGCACGGAAGCGGACACGGCACCGCGCGGCGATGGCCCAATGGCCGTGACCGGGCTGCCGTCTGACACGGACTCCACCTTCCTTCGCCCGTTTTCAGCCATGCCCGCCCCGCTGACCGCCGGCGCGTCCACGACGAATCCGCCCAGGCCGGCGCGCAGGTGAGAGCGTTCTGCCACGGGCAAAAGATTTGACAACACGCCGCCCCCCAGTAAAGTGCGCCTCGCTTTGGGTTTGGGGTCGTAGCTCAGTTGGTAGAGCACCACAATGGCATTGTGGGGGTCAGGGGTTCGAATCCCCTCGGCTCCACCATTCCAAAGCAAAGGAGAATTCCCTCAAAAATCAGCCTTTTACGGAGCTTTCACCGTCCTTTGATTCGAACGGGTTGATACCGACTTCATCCTCGTTTGAGGATGAACACCCCACTGCGCGGTTGAGAATTCCGCCGCGGAAGCAAAAGGCAATGACCTTGCCAGAATCGCCCTGAAAATGCCCACGGGCCTTCGATTTCGAGTTGGTTTTCCCGAATTTCCACCCGCCATACCCAGCCAAGAGTACCTCCACCCCATCAAAACGCGCCTGAATCAATCCTGGATCGTTTGGCGGTACACCTCTGGTAAGCGGTCAAACGGCGGAAATGGCCGGGTATCTAAGCAATGGGGTAAAGATACTCGCTCGCGGAAGAATACGGCTTCGGGCTCTCCATGACACCGTGCTTTATGGTTCGGAGACAAATGGCCGCTTTGCACGCCGCAACCGCCTGGCCTTGCTGAGGACCGCGTCGTCTGTCAATGGCTGCTGACATCCAAGATACCGCTCCACAGGGCGGCCCACATAAACTGCAAAAACTCGTCCTCCGGTCTTCGCGTGTAGTTGACCTTCCCCTCCTTCATCGGGCCCGATGCGCCGGGAGCGTTGGAATTCCGAATCTTCAACGCGTTGGCTAAAAGCGAGGCTACGCGATTGTCGAACCCCTTTTCGCTGCCGGTTCGCTTGTCGAGAACCGCGATCTCTAAATTCTTGTAGATCACCCGCACCCGGCCGCGAGCCTGGCCCGCGGCCACATCAATCTCGAACGCGGCCGCTTCCGTGCTGCCAGACTTAATCCGGGTGTGTTCCGCAACGTCAAGGAACGCATTGAGGCGGGTCAGGTCCATCGCGCTGAGCGAACCGGAATAGTGGAGCGAGAAGTCCGGTGACTTGACCGGAATGGTCATCAGCACTTTGAGCAGTCCGGCGTTCATGAAGTCGCCCTGCGCCCGGAGCCGGATGACCGCCACCGCTTCGCCGCGGTTGGCGATCCCCGCAACGGAAATGGCAACGGCCCCGAAGGTCAGCACCCCCGGATCGGCTCCCGCGACCACCCGCTCGCCGTATTTCAGGGAGCCGTCCGTGATGATGAGCCTATCCACCTGCAGCGGCTGCTGGATTGTGGCCAGCGCCTCATGCACCATGAGCGGAGGTTTCACGAACGGCTTTCGTGGCTTGTCACGATCAACCAACGCATCGAAAGAGGGACGCGAGAAGTGGACCGACCTCGCCCGGTACGCCTTTCCCTGGAGCAGCTCGCCATACGCCAGACCCATCACCCTGCATTCAGGTGCGACCAGATGAAACCGTGTCGTCCGAAAGCCATGCGCCGAGAAGAATGCTTCGTCGGCCACCAACGGCCGCAGTTCGGTCCCTTCGGCGATCAGTTCCGAACCCGGCACCGACGCCCGCAGTCGCGCACAACGGATCCCGTAGCCTGCCTGGGGGAATTCCCAATCGAGGTTCGTCACTTCCATGTTCGCCTGGGCGAGGACGTCGGTTAGGGTAGCTGTACCCCCCAAAAGCGGTCCCCAGCGAACGTCCGTCAGCACTAAGCGGGCGATCTTGAGGGTCGTGTTGGTTGCCCGCAATGTGACCGATTGGACAATCAGGCGATTGGCGCACACCGAGTAATCCACTCTGCCGATTTGCAGCTCGTACCCTGGATATGCCTCCGCCAACGCTTGCTCTGCCTTGTTTTTACCGTAGCCGTTGAGGACCGCGCCTCCCAATAAAAGGATCAGTGCCGCGATGGTGAGGACGACCGCCCCAAGGCAGAGCGCCACGTACGCTGACACTCTTCGCAACGACAGTCTTCTGCCACGTTCCACCGCTCGTTTGTGAACGCTGTCCTTCGGGAAAGCGCGGTCGCTCATAAGGGGGCGTCAATCGCGCGCGAAGTCAATGAAACCCCGTTCGACGTCGGTGTGGACCAGCTTGACGTGGACGCGATCGCCTATGTCAAGACCATGGAAACCACGCTCCAGCCTGCCTTCCGCCGGAGGTTGGAAGAGGCGCACCCAGGTTCCTTTTGGAGACACGCCGGTGACGATGGCGTCGAACGATTTTCCCATCCGGCCGGACAGGAGCAGTGCCGCCGCCGACTTGCGGACCCGCCGCTCGACCTTCGTCGCGTCGTCCTCCCGCCCCGTGCAGTACTTCGCGAGTTCCGCGAGCTCTGGGATGGTGTAGGGCAACGGCGCTCCCGCCATCGCCGCCTTCAGGAGCCGTTGCGTGATGAGGTCGGGAAAGCGCCGGTTCGGCGCGGTGGAGTGGGTGTAGTCCTTCACCGCCAGCCCGAAGTGTCCGGGCGGTTCGCCGCCGGGTAGATCGAGCGCGTACTCCCCCCGCCCGATGAGCTTGACCACGGCCAGGGAAAGGTCGGGGAATTTCTCCGGGTCGGCCTGGTGTCGCCGCACAAGGAAGGCTTCCAGCGCGACGGCGTCCGGCTCGTTGGGAAGCCGATCCCCGAAACGAGCTGCAAGCTGCGTTATGCGGTCCCAACGTTCCGGGGATCTCAGGACCCGGCGGAGGGAAGGAAATCCCTTCGCTTCGAGGTAGGTCGCGGTCACTCCGTTCGCCGCAATCATGAAGTCTTCGATCAACTGTGTCGCCCGGTTCCTCCGATCCTGTTCGAGACCGGAAAGGATGTCGCCATCGAAGACCGCCTTCGCCTCGATCATCTCAAGGCTGAGGGCGCCGTTGTGGCGACGCAGGGCCACGAGTCGCTGCGCGACGCTGTTTTGGAGACGGAGGTTCTCGTCGAGCCTCGGAATCTCCACGATTCGTTGTGGCGCCGGACCTTGACCATCCAGCCACGCCGCGACGCTGCGGTAGGCGAGTTTCCCGTGGTTGCGGACGCGCGCCCGATAAAGGTCCGAGGTGGCGGGCGAACCGTCCGCCTCGAACACCATGTCGGCCACCACGGCGATCCGGTCCTGATCTTCGCTTAACGACGTCAGATCGGTGGAGAGCGCCTCGGGCAGCATGGGGAAGATCGCGGCCGGCGTATAGACGGAGGTCGTGTTGCGGGCCGCATGGCCGTCAATCGCCGAGTCTTTCCGCACGATCGCGTCCACGTCGGCGACGGCCACGAGGATGCGGACCTGCCCCTTCGCGAGCGACTCGGCGACCGTGAGTTGGTCGAGGTCACGGGATTCGTCGTTGTCAATGCTCGCCCAGAGCCGATCGCGCAGGTCGGGCACCTCGTCGGTCGCATCGGCAGGCCGGCGGATCGCCGCCAGCTCTTGCTGCGCCGCTGGCGGGAAATCCGGCTCCAGGCCATTTTCGATCATTGCCTGGCGCGCGATGGCGGCCAGCCTGGCGCGGTCGGAGGACGTGCCTTGGGGGACGCGTGGGGATTGGCCGTGCCGGTCCTGCGGATCCGGGCCGGTTGTGGTCATGCGTCCTCGCGATGGTTGTCTTTGGGTACAATGCTCGGTTTCATGTAATGTTGGCAGCCGTTTCCAAGTTGCGTGTCACGTTGCCAGACGGGGATACAATCGCGCGCCAACGAGGACCAGGAGGGTGGTGGTCAGGAGGATGACCGCATAGTCATGACTCAGACCGAAGGTGCTCGTGCTGCCCGCAAGCATAAAAGTGCGCAGGGCATCAACGACGTAGGACAACGGGTTCAGATGAGCAATGGTCCTCAGCCAGCCGGGCATGATGGCGGTGGGGTAAATCGCGTTGCTCGCAAAGAACAGCGGCATGGTGAGCACCTGGCCGACACCCATGAAGCGTTCGCGCGTCTTCACAATGCACGCGATAATGAGCGAAAATGTCGAAAACAGCGTCGCGGCCAGGACCACGATGACGAGCACGTTGAGGAGGGCGAGCGGGCGCCAATTGAGCTTCACCCCGAGCAGCAACGAGAGACCGTAAACGATGCCCCCCTGCGAGAGAGTGCGGATGCCGGCGGAGAAGCCCTTGCCGAGCACCAGCGCCGCGCGCGGAGTCGGGCTGGCAAGGAATTTCTGCACAATGCCGAGGTCCCGCTCCCAGATGACGTTGATGCCGTAGAAAATGGCGACGAAGAGAACGCTTTGCGCCAGGATGCCGGGAGCAATGAAATCCAGATAGGGCATGTTGCCGGTGGGCATCGCGCCGCCGCGCGCGAACACTTGCCCGAAGATGAGCAACCAAAGCGCGGGCTGGAGGGCGCGGGTGACCAGTTCCGTGAAATCGTGGCGCAGCTTGCGCAACTCAAACTCGGCGATCACGAACGTCTTCTCGATGAAGCCGGTCAAAGGGTGGATGAAAGTCGCGGTCATGAGGTATGGGCTAACCAAGGCGCTGGGCCGTGGCGCGTTCGGCCGATACGGAACGGAAATTGCCGCCCGCATCCAGGGCGCTGCCGGCATAGTGAACGAAAACGTCATTCAGCGTGTGACCGCTGCCAAGCGAGGCCTCGAGTTCCTGGCAGGTGCCCAGCGCCGCCACCTTGCCCAGGTGCATGATCGCGATGCGATCGCAATGGCTCTCCGCTTCCTCCAGGTAATGCGTGGTGAAGAACAGCGTCGTGCCGTAATTGGCGCGCATATCAACGAGATGTTTCCAGACCGCGTCACGCGCAATCGGGTCCAACCCGACGGTCGGCTCATCGAGGAAAAGCACGCGCGGGCGATGCAGCGTGGACTGGGCGATTTCCAGGCGGCGCACCATGCCGCCGGAGTATTCGCCCACCAGGCGGCCGGCATCGGCAGTCAGGTTCATGAACTCCAAGGCCTCGCGGATGCGCGCCGGCTGCTCGCGGTGCGGCAGGTCGTAGAGTTTGGCGAAGATGAGCAGGTTCTCGTAACCGGTGAGCGAACCGTCCACGGAAACCGCCTGCGGCACGTAACCGATGGAGCGGCGCACGCTGACCGCCTGGGTGGTGATGGAGAAACCGGCCACGCGCGCCTCGCCCGACGTGGGCGGCAAGAGCGTGGTGAGCATCTTGATCGTGGTCGTCTTGCCGGCCCCGTTGGAGCCGAGCAGGCCGAAGACCTCGCCGGCGTTGACCGAAAGGGTCAGCGCATCCACCGCCGTGAAGGTGCCGAAGCGGCGAGTAAGGGCGTCAATTTCCAGAACAATGTCGCTCATGATCCACTCCGGAAAGTGTATCGTTATGACGCGGAGAAATGAATGGGGTGAACACCCCATGAAATTCAAAACGACGAAATTCCGGGGCGCTCCCGCAAAATCCTGCACGTTGCCGCGAATCTCGAAGGCAAATCAGGAAATCCATTGCCACCGGGAACATTTTTAACCGCCGATGAACGCGGATTGACGCTGCCCAATTCCCCGCGCACACTCACCGCATGGCCAAGAAAGCCGCTGTCACCGTAGGACAGGCGTCGCGCCTGTCTCCAAAATCAGGAACGCATGAGACCGGCGCGACGCCCGTCCTACGTCCAAGCTCCCTCCTCGACACCCGTGTCGTTTATTGCGGCGACAATCTGGAACAGCTCGCCAAGCTGCCCGACGCCTGCGTGGACCTCATTTACATTGACCCGCCCTTCAACTCCAACCGCAACTACGAGGTCTTTTGGGGCGAAACCAAGGAGAAGCGCGCCTTTGACGACCGCCACGAATCCACCCGCGCATACATTGACTACATGCGCCCGCGTTGCGTGCAACTCGCCCGCGTCCTCAAAAAGACCGGCAGCTTTTATTACCACTGCGATTGGCACGCCAGCCACTACGTCAAAGTCATGCTCGACCAGATTTTCGGCGAAAATAATTTCATAAACGAAATAGTTTGGAAGCGGCAGACTTCGCATAACGATGCCAAGCAAGGCAGCAAACACTACGGCAGGTTGCATGACACACTCATGCTCTATTGTGGCGGGAGCGAAGATTACACATGGAATCAGCAGTATGTTCCACTTGATCAAAGTTATATCGAATCTCATTACTCGCAGATGGATGAAAAAGGACGCACATTCCAATGGGGCGATCTCCGTGCTCCCGGCGGCGCAGCCCCGTCAAAAGGTAATCCTCATTATGACGTTTTGGGTGTTGACGGGTATTGGCGATATAGCCAAGAAAAGATGGAGCAATTTATTCGTGAGGGCCGTGTCGCCATTCCATCCGGCGGAAATACGCCGCGATACAAAAGATACTTGGATGAATCCAAGGGGCTTCCAGTCGGCAGCGTCTGGGATGACATCAACCCCATTAACTCGCAAGCTAAAGAGTCTCTCGGCTATCCGACACAGAAGCCACTGCCTCTGCTTGAGCGAATTCTGAAAACCAGCAGCAACGAGAATGACATTGTTCTTGATGCGTTCTGTGGATGCGGCACGGCGCTTGTAGCGGCGCAGAATTTGAAACGTCAATGGATTGGCATTGATATTTCGCCCACCGCCTGCCGCGTCATGGCCAAACGACTGCGCGATGTTTGCGGTCTGCCAGAAAGCGAACCGCTCTGGAAAGCCGGACGCGGCTTCGTCGTCCGCGATTTGCCGTGGAGCGAAGAAAAATTGCGCGCCATTCCGCCGTTTGAATTTGAGAACTGGGCCGTCATCGCCCTCGGCGGCATCCCGAACAAAGTCCAAGTCGGCGATATGGGCGTGGATGGCCGCATCTATCCCGTTTCGTCCGCCGCCACGCCGTACAGGTTAAAGGAAGGGGAACTCGGGTTGAAAGAACGCTGGTATCCCATCCAGGTGAAACAGAAAGACAAGGTCGGCCGCCCGGATATAGACGCCTTTGAAGCCATGATGATGCGCGAAGATTGCGAGAAAGGCTTTTTCGTGTCGTTCGATTATTCGTCGGACGCGTTGCAGGAAATCGAATCGTTCTTCAAGCGCAGCCACAAAGTCATCGTCGCCCTGACCGTGCAGGAAATCCTGGACGAGCACATTGCGAAAAAGCTGGCGTGATAGCTTCCACATTTCCAATTGAATGAATAGCAAAATTGAGTGCGTAGCTTTGATTAACCCGGAAAATGTTAAGCGAGTTGTCTCTGCCGGTGAGAAGTCGCTGAAGGATTGCTGGGCAAAGTTGATAGTGCTTCAGAGACAAGACACCTCGAAAAGAGAACGGTTTGAACCACTGATTTCGTTCCAGCCAGATTTGTTGTCAACGTTGGTCAATCTGGAATCGTTTTACAATGAGATATGTGAGATGGAGCGGGAGCTTGTTGCTAAAAAAGCTATCGCCCAGGACATTTTCAAAGATGAATCAGAAAGGATTGCCCGATACAAGCGTCTGTTGGATGGAATCATTGATATTGGCAAATCATTGGGGGATGCCTTCGCATGGCTCTTCTACCTGAACAACCGAGCGCTTTTGAAAAAGCATTACGAGCATCCATTTATTCCGAGATTGCCGACAAGAATTGGTGGTAAAGGCGAAGTTGAATTTATACGAAACTGCCAAATGTTTGGCCGATATTTTGTCCTTTCACATTCGATTACGACATTTCTTCGTGAGGGCGACGTAAGTTTGATTGCCCCGGGTGCTCACCAAGTTGCTGCAATTGGCGAATTGAAAAGTGAAAAGAAAAGTGACATGGAACTTACAACCAGCATCTATTTTCTAGGTGGTAGAAAGCTTCCCAAGAATATGCTTCCAAAGATTTCGGGACAGCCACAGACCGGACAGCCATCAAGCGCAACATGGGATGCCGATTTCAAGGTGCGTCTAAAAAAGCAAATCGGGAGCATGAAGAAGCTTTTTGAAACGCGCGAACCGGATGTCATGCCGGAAAAATTAAGAATGTCTCTAGCGTTTGCCAAACTTGAAAAGCTTTACGGCAAATCGTCCGCTGACGAATGGGGTTATGTCCAGGTTGGAAGAGGACTTTTGTTGATTGGCGTTCGATTTGAAGAATCTTCTTGGGCAGAACAAGTCATCAAAGGTCCACCGAATGAAGGCGACATTTATAAAAAGAACATGGAACGGATTCCGTTACTTGCGCGGGAAATTGTGGACAAACATCTGCCAGACAATGGGCTGATCATTGGCTCAATGTTTTATCCGGCGGAAGGGCGATATGAACTGGGGCTTAAAATGCGGCCTTTATTCTGGTGGCCTTTGAGCGCAGGGGTGCGTGAGGCGATAATTTTCAAAAAGATGGTCGTAATGACGCTCTACAATCCTGCCTTTCTGATCAAAGCCCTGCGCGAAGCGGGATTTGATGTGGAGTTCAAAAAAGGGAACGGTTTGCATGTGACAAAGGAATATGGACTGGGCCGCATGCACGTGGTGGGCATGACTTATCTATATGAATTGATTCAAACGCACCTATTTACTGAAGAAACCATCGTCACAATGCTTCAAAAGTCGGTGGAGAAAATTGAAAAAGCGAGAATCAAACAAACCACCTACGTGAGCTTGGATTTCGATTTTGTATTCCAGTAGTTCATTTCTCATATTTATGGCCCTCATCAAATGCCACGAATGCAGCGGACAGGTCAGCGACCATGCGCGGACGTGTCCGCATTGCGGCGTGCCGGTCATCGTCGCCCTGACCGTGCAGGAAATTCTGGACGAGCACATTGCCAGGAAGCTGGCGTGAGTATGGACAAGGGAACAATCACTCTTATAGTAGCAGATGTCAGCGCGGTGTCGATTTATGCAACACCTGATTTGCAATTACGTCCGGAGTTCGCATCGGTATTAAGCGCACGCGCTTCGACGCCTTCTGGACGGCATTTCGATCGGACAAGTCCCGCAGTTAAGAGTTTTGTGAAAAGGGCCAGAAATAGAAAATAATGTCATGCGAGACGTTTTCATCAGTTATTCAACAGAAGACAGCAAATTCGCGCGATGGGTTCACGAATGAATGATCAAAGGCTACTTATGGAAGATTTCTTCATCAGTTACAACAAAGCCGACAAGGCATGGGCGGAAGGTTTGGCCAATTGGCTCGACCAAGCAATGTTCACAACAATCATTCAAGAGCAGGATTTTGTGCCTGCCACAAATTTTGTGGCTGGGGCGCATAAGGCTCTACAAAGTGCCAAACGGACCATTATTGTCCTATCTCCAGATTATTTGTCTGCGAAGTTTCCACGTGCGGAATGGACAGCAGCCTTTGCCACTGACCCCGCTTGTGAAAGAGGAACGCTGATTCCAGTCCGGGTGCGGGAATGTAAGCCTGACGGTTTATTGCGTCCGATTGTTTATATTGATTTGGTTGGACACAACGTCGGCGAAGCGCGCAAAATATTTTTAGATGGAATAGCCAGTGTGATCAAAGGAAAGCGAGCGGACGAATCACCCCAAGCTCTGCCGAGCAGTCCAAAACCGAAACGTTCCAAACTCAAGCAGAGCGTGAAAGGCGATTACAATACGACCATCCAAGCAGAACACATCGCAAATCTGACGATCAAAACCACGAGTAAAAAACTACCGTCAGTTCAGCCGTTGAATGTAGTTGGAGCTAACGTCGAAATGCGTGCCTATTTGGAATACCTCATTGAGCGTTATATAGATTGGCGAATGGACGGAGTAAAAAGACAAATAGACATAAGGCCGTTTCATCCTTCTATGATTCATCGGGATATTAAGCGCGATTTTGGTGCCCGCACTTACTTGGTTCCTCAAAATCGTTTTGTTGCATTGATGCAGTATTTACAGGCTCGGATTGATGACACAATTAAAGGACGAAACAACGCGGTTCGCAATTACCATTCCTTTGAAGAACACTTGGCGAAATTGCGTGGAAGCTAGTTTGTGCCACATCCTCCCTCAACCCGGGCATCTCCCAACGGAGAAAGAAAATCGTTCGCCGTCTCCTTGAAAATTCGCTCGGCAGGATTTGCGGGACAGCCTATTGAATCACGAAGGCCGTCATTGGTAAAATCCTCTCCCCGGGGGAGAGGACACAGGTGAGGGCGAGCTTAAAACATAAATGGAATTGATCAACGAGCGTCCTCACCCCGGCCAAGCTCATACCCTCACCCGGCCTGCGGCCACCCTCTCCCATCCGATGGGCGAGGGGCAGAGAATCGTTCGCCATCCCCTTGAAAATTCGCGCGCCGGGATTTGCCGGTCCGTCACGGATTTAATTTTGCTCTTGCTTTGACGGCTTTGGCGACAACAGCCGGGGCTGGCTTGAACTTCCGATCAAGTTTCTTTCTGAAAGCAACCCTTTCCGCCGCGGTCATGTCATCAAAATGTTTCGGTTTTGCCGCGTGCGCCTGCTGCCACGCAGCGTCAGCCCGGATTTGCCGGCTGGACTTGCCGGAGTAGGCTTTTGCACATTCGACCACTTGCGGATTATAGCTTTCATAATCCCCCAGGTGTCCGAGCAGGACGTGGTGCTCGTTATCTTGCTGGACGCAGAGGGTCATCAGATTGCGCAGGTCCAATTCCAGATCGGGCCGGCCGCAGAGCACGACGTAATGGAATGGGAATTTGTGATGGACGTTCAATTGCCGGGTTGCACCACAGACCACACATTTGGGATGAGCCGCCTCAAAAGTTTTCTCCACTTTTGGCCAAGCGGGACTGCGCTCCAGATTGAATTTTTGCCGGATGAGCTTGTCAGCCAATTGGTGTTTGCCGGCTGGCATGAACAATCTCATCCCCCATTCCAGTTCCAATCGACCCACGGTTTTATCAGCGAGGTTTGGAGACACATAATGAAAACCTTGGTTGAATAGTGCTAAACCATTTCATGCCGGACAAATCTATTCTTATGACTCTTTCTTTGCCGACGACTTGCCTTTGACGCGCTCAAGGGTGGACTTCGCGGCATCTTCCAAAACCCTGAGCGCCCAGTTCCAATTGAACCCAGCAAAGGCCGCCAGCAGGCTGATGGTCCGCCAGTCAGTTTCTACGGAGTCTTTGCTCACCGCTTGCACTGTAACCTTGACCAGCAGCGACACGAGCCATCCCAAGATTGCTCCAATGGGTGGTGCTACGATGAACGACGTAAACCATCGGGGTCGGAACAGGCCCCTGTTCGTCTGGTACTGAAGCCAATAAAGATTTCTCAGAATGGCACCGACCAGTCCGGCAAAGGCAGCGTAGTGAAGCAAATTCATCCCCCGGAGTCCCAGCCACATCTGGAAAACGAACTTGTAGATCAGCAGCGTGGACAGTGCGGTTAGGACAATTGCCAAAAACCCGAATTGATTGTTTATCGCCCAGTTCCAACTGGAGGTTTCTGCGCGGTTCAATTCCTTACGCCCGCGCAGTATCGCTCTTTGCGCATCGTCAAGCTTGCCATCATCCAAAGCTTTATGGGCATCGGCCAGCACGCTGTGTATACCGCCTGGTTGCGGGGCGCCGGCTTCTGTTTTTCGCTCGGGAAAAATTCCCCATTCACCCGCTACTATCACCTCATTTTCAAGGTCATTCAATTCCTGTTCGAGTTGGTCCTGGCGTTCCTTCAGTGGGCTCTGTTCCAGTTTGCTCTGTCCAGACTGATTCGGTGCTGGTTGGGTCTGTACGGGCGGGTTCGGTGCCGTCCCCGGGGGCGGTTGCACTGGTGGGTTTTGGGTTGCCGCCACTTTTGCGGGTGGCTCAGTTTGATCACTCATACCGGATTTAAGTTTTATATTCGTCGAGATATCTGCTCATTGGCAGACTGAGCATTCCCATCGTCCCTTTAAGACGGGCCCTCTCCACTCGCTGGATTACATCGGAAGCGGTTTTACACGTTGGTTTTTCTTTTGTCGGGTCATCAGGCGGCGGGTGCCACTGGCAAACCGCTGCCAACACATCGCTCTGTGTAAGCACATTGCATTTCTTTCCGAAGACGGCTTTTTTGTAGTCCCTCGCGATATTGATGGCTGCCGTTGTGAGGTAAACCTTCGCCGTTTCAGCCTGCTTTCCTTTAATCTTGTGATGTTTGGTGTAGCCTTCGAGTCCTCCAAAAAAATCGCTACTTGCCCTCAATCCCGAACTGGCGATTTCGGCCACAATAATGTTGTGAAGGTCCGGCATGGAGGTCTTTGATTTCCTGGATGGCGTGGGCATATGGGGTGTATATGAAGTTGTTGGTTGATGTTTATTGTTCGCGGTACACTTTGACGTCCTGTTCGTTGCCATTGACATAGATGGTACTCGATAAAATCAGGGTTGTATTCGCCGGCTGAGGATTGGCAGCCAACACCAGACGCAACCGCTTTGGCCGGGAGCCGGGAGGAAGCCGTTTGAAGCTGGCGAGATTCATTGGCGGATTCTTATCGTCCTTCTCCAAGGCCGTCAATTCGTTGCCTGCTCCTTCCTTGAATTGAAGAGCGGATTCCTGGTCAGATAACGTGTCGTTGCCGTCAATCTTCATCGTGTCTGGCATGGTGTGCTCCTTTCTTGAATCAGGGTTTGGCAAATGCGCCGGATAGTTTCGGCAGCAGGGTGTGATTTGTCGTTGCCGTGTTGATCTGGTCCTGCAATTTTTGATAGAGCTGATCGTTGGTTTCCTTGGGGTCAACTGTCATGTCCAATGCCTTCAGAATGCGCTGGGCTTCGGCCCGGGCGGCGGCTTGGTCAGGATTTTTCACCAATGCGCCAAGTTGATCGGTCAAACCCTCCACCGTGGTGATTTCAACCTTGCTGGCCTTGTCGAGCATGAGCAGGTTGGTGGAGACGCTGATCTCGGCCTGTTTCTCCTTTTCCTTGGCGTCTGCCACCATGTTCTGCAGTGCGCGGGTCATCGTCCCATCGTAGTAATACTGCACAATGTCCGACAAACCAAGTTCCAGTGTATAATCATCCGTGGTTTGTTTCATGCGGCTGATGATTTCGGCCTTCCGCTGTGTCTGGGCGGCACGCATTTGCGCCTGGAGGGCTTCTATGGTTTTGTCCCGAAAGACGCGCTTGTTTACCGACAACTGGGCGCCCATCACTCCGCTGGCAATGGCGGAAAGGATGGACTTGGTTTCCGCGCCGCCAGTCACCGCGCCCGCTCCGGTCAGCCCCAACACCGTAAAATCCGACAACACCTCGAATGCCGTGGCATGGGCCTGCGTCGAGCGCTCATAGTCGCCGTGGTCAGCGTCAATGATATACATAAGTTCGCTGAGGATCTGGTTGCGTTCGCGCCGAGCGGAGGCTTCGTCATTTGCGGCCTTCGCCTGGTCGTAGTCCCGGCGGAAACTGCCATCAACATAATTATGTTTGCGGACTTTCTGCGAGGCGAAGTTATACGGTTTGCTATATCCCCAGTCCGGAGATTTGCAACCATTGACTGTCACGATGAGTAGCAATAACAAGGAAAAATTGGTGATTTCCTGTTTCATATTTGCCCAAATGAGTTTCATGAGTTTGCGGCTCTACAGTTTATTACCCCTACATCTCGTACAAATATTTCCCGCCCTAGTTTTTCAAGCCACTTGAAACTGATGTCCATCAGCGGAAACCCGTGACCCAAATTGTTACAAAAAGTGGTCCCCGTTGCCGGAGGCCGGTCGTTGTCTCATCGTTCATGTTTTCATCAACCGCTCGAACAAATGATTTACGTTTTTGCGGCCTGTGGCGCGGGTGGTGGCGTCGGGCTGGCGTGGCTGGCGGCGGCGTCCACAATCGTCCGCGCGTTGTTGTAGTCGCTCACGAATTTTACATCGCTCAATTGGCCAAGCAAATCGTCCATTTCGGTCAAAGCTTCATCAGCGGCGTCAAATTCGGTTTGAACATTGCCGGTGATGGTTTTGCCCTGGGCGCGGGTGTCGCGCGGTTTGCTGATGAGCAGGTTGTAGGCGGCAATCGCGCCGTTCAACGCGGTCAACTTGGCGGCGGTCACACCGTAACTGGCGAGGTTCGCAAGGTTCGTGTTCGCGGTGGTGGAAATGTTCTGGCAATTATCGCGGGATGTCACGTCGCGCCCGCCCATCAGGTCGCTCATGGAAAAATGCACCGACGCGGCGAGGGTGTTGTTCTTGGTTTTGACGGCGTAGGCGTGAACGGCATTGGCGATGGGCAACGCGGCGGCGCACATGGCCTGTCGCGCGGCCTTTTTGTCCTGCGCAATGCCGCTGGTGTCCTGTGTCTGGCTTTGCGCGAACGTCTGGATGTTGGTGGCGTGGGTTTTGAGGTCGGTGTAAGCGTCGGCAAAGGCTTGAAGCGGTTGCCAGACGGTGTTGTTGGCGTCGCAAATGTCTTCGACCGCCAGATACATGGTGAGTTTGTTGAGCTGTTTGGTGTTCACGCAGATAATTCAATCATCCTTTTATCTTCTTTGCTCACCATCCGTTGCCATTTTTTTTGGCAAAAAATGTTCAGTGGCGCGGCAGACGGCTTGAATGTGCCGGCAGCGGGGCGGGGGAAACCGGCAAAACCCCAGATTCCGTCGAAAATGGTCAAAAATGAGGCTTTTTGCGCTCCAAACGACTTGGCAGAGAGCCCAAATGAACCCGCAGACACGCCAAATGAGCTGGCAGATGGACCAAATCACCCGACAGACAGGCCAGATGACCTGACAGCGACGCCAAATGCTCCGGCAGACAAACCGGATGAGTTGGCAGATTGACCAAATGACCCGACAGACAGGCCGAATCAATTGGCAGATGGGTTATGGCAGATGGCAGTTGGGGCAAATGGATCGGCAGATTGATTCAATCAACCGGCAGAGGCGCCACATTTTCCGCCGATGGCATTCCCTGCACTGCCGATCACTGATTTCGCGCCGCCAAAATCCAATCGTGTCGCGCAGCCCGCACCACAAAATTCGCCGCAGAAACAATTGCGCGAACAGCGCGGGCTCAAGCCAGCTCGACCACCATCTTGCCGGTGTTCTGGCCTTGGAAGAGACCAAGGAAAGCGGCCACCGCGTTGTCAATTCCTTTTACGACCGTTTCCTTGTGCTTTACCCTGCCCGCTTTGAAATAGTCCCCCACTTCCTTCTCGAACTCGGCTTGACGGTCCAGCCAGTCGCTAACAATGAAACCCTTCATCGTCAGCCGTTTGGCGATCATATTGAAGAGGTTGGCGGGACCGGGGCGCGGTTTTTCCTCGTTGTAACCGGAGATGCCGCCACAGGCAATGATCCGGCCATGCACCCGCAAAACCGAGAGCGCCGCTTCGAGTGCTTCCCCGCCCACGTTGTCAAAATACACGTCAATGCCGTCCGGCGCCTCCCGCCCCAGTTGTTCGCGGATCGAGCCGGCCTTGTAATCGAAGGCAACGTCAAACCCGCATTCTTCCCGCAGAAACATGACCTTCTCCCTGGAACCGGTTGACCCGATGACACGGCATCCGCGCAATTTTGCGAGTTGCCCGGCCACACTCCCAACGGCGCCGGCGGCTCCCGAGATAAAGACGACGTCGCCGGCCTTGACCTCCACCAAGTTCAACCCGACCCAGGCGGTCATGCCCGTCATGCCGAGGGCGCCGAGGTAAACCGAAAGCGGCTGCAGCTCGCGGCTGACCGGATGCAGTTCCCTCGGCGAAGCAATGAAGCATTCCCGCCAGCCGCAGTTGGAAACGACCGCATCGCCCGGCCGGAGTTCCGGGGCGCGCGACTCGATGACCTCGCCGACGGCGCCGCCCTCGAGCGGTTTGCCTAAAGCGAACGCCGGCACATACGATTCGGCTTCATTCATCCGACCGCGCATGTAGGGGTCAACTGACATAAAGAGGTTCCGCACCAGCACCTCCTGGTCTTGCAGTGGTCCCGGTTCGGTTCGCACCAGGACAAAGTTGTCGGCGGTGGGCAGCCCTTTAGGGCGCGAGGCCAACCGCACTTCTCGACTCATGGTTTTCGGCATAAAAATCATCTCACTTCAGGTGCCTTGGAGGTCCTGGTCTGACCGCGCCCACCAAGGTGCTGGCCGCCAGCGCGGTTCATTTGCCGCGGCTTGGCGCTCATGGGTCACGATCCGGTGGTGCCTGCCGACCTCCGAGGGCGTCCAGGATCGCCTTCTGCACGGCCGGCTGGGAAAGGTTCCCCAGATGGCCGCCTTGCTCGAAAACCGCTAGCTGGTCCTCGGCGAAGGTGCTCTTGAGCCAGGCCAGGTCCTCGTCCGGCAGGAGAACATCGTCGCGATTCGCAATGACCCGGATGTTGCGGTTGGCGTGGAGGGCGGCGGAGTACGGTCGCAAACTGCTGGCCCGTTCCAGGCTGTCCGGCGCGCTTAACTCAACCCCACGGCTGCGATAGTAAGGAATCAACAGTCTCTGAAGGTAATCCTGGTAGGAGAACTGAAGAATCTCTTGATACACGGTTGCCCGCCGGAGTTTCCGGGTCGCGTGTTCCAGAACTCGCCGGTTGTTGCGCTGCTGGCTGCTGAAAATCGCGTCGCGCAGCGTGAGCCGGAACGCCGTGCCGACCAGAAACTCGGACTCGATGCCGCTGAAGGGCAACGGGGTCGGAGCCGGGAGCGGGTTCTGGCTCAAGGCAACGAGCTTCAGGAACGTGTTTTCGAGGTTGGCGGCTCGGGTGTCCGCCGGCCAGGCCAGCGGGGCCTGAAAATAGCCGTCCAATTGGGCCAGGCCATAGAGCAGGCGAACCGGGGGATCGATGGCAACGTAACGGTCAAACGTGATCAGCGGCGTCTGATTGGCCGGCCCGGTGGCCGCCACGAGCAAGGAGGCGAAGGCGCCCATGGAACAGCCCATCAGAACCCTGGCGCCCAGCCGGCCCGGATAGAGGGCTTCCAACCGGCGGGCGATTTGAGTTAGCGCGACGTGCAAATCGTGAACATCCACCGGCATGTAGCCCGGCAACTCCGCGGTCGAAGCGTGCTCCATGAACTCGAAGTTAAACGTGCTGCTCACGCAGACGGCCGAGTAGCCGTTCTGGTAGGCCAGTTCGGCCAAGGCCAGGGCCTGTTCCGCCAGCCGGTGCGAACCCAATCCCGGAACGATAAAGACGGCCGGGGCGGTTCCCGGCTGCAGCCAAACGGTGAACTTCAGTTTGCGGCCCGTTTCGGGAATCAAGACCGACCGTGTCTTTCCCCGGCCCGGAAACTCGGGGTCTTTGAATGTGAAATGGAGGGATTCCAGTGTTTCCAGGGAGGCGGCGTCCGTTTTGCCGTTCACTTGGAAATCAGCCACCCGGTTCTTGCGCACGAAGGTCCAGGCATACTGAAGTTCGGAATACGCGTCCATTTCGGTCTGGTTGAGCCGCACATAGCCGTTCACCGTGTCACTGAGGTTGTTATACGTGATCCCGTACGAAACGTAGGTGTAGGGACTGAAGTAGGTCAACGGGTTGGCCGCATTCGAGGGGTAGGGCGCAACATAGGTCAGCGGGTTGGCCGCGGTGTCGGCGGCCAGGCCGATGGTGTCCCGCTCGTTGCTCGGTCCAAAGATCGGCAGCATTAGGTAGCATCCCGGGTTCCAGCCCCACCGGCCCAAAGTCTGGCCGAAATCGGCGTCCGATTTCGGAATGTTCCACTTCTTCCCCATGTCGAGAAAGCCAGCCACCCCCACCGTGGTGTTACAACAAAACCCGTAGGTTTCGTCGCGCGCGCCGGCCCACTTGCCCTGAAGCAGGTTGTTAATCAGCCGTCCGGGAAACGTGATGTTCCGGCCGAAATTCCGAATCCCGGTCCGCACCGGCTTGATGACCACGAAGCGATAGACTTTGGCGGTCGGCTTCACCACCCCGGCCATGATCCCGTTGTTGAAACTATAAACCGCGCGATTGACCGGTTCGAGAGGGTCGGGAACCGATTGGGGCAGAACCACCACGTCGGCCGTCGCCTCGGGCCGGCTTGGTTTGCGAACCGTCTCGGTTTGAAGCGAGGTTGGCGGTTGTGCCGGGGAGCTGGCCACCAGACTCCATCCCAGCGCCGTGGTTAGAGCGACGCGTCGCGCAAGGAAGTGGTTCACACGGGTGTTACGCAGAGGAACGACAAGAACCCCAGGCTTACGCCGGAAATTCCGGTGCAAATTCATGTCCGGGACTCATCGATCGTCGCAGTCGGCGCGCCACAAGTTAAGCGTCTCGCCTGTCCGCGCGCGTGGCTGTTCCGGCAGCCTGGCGCCTTTGATCGTGCTCCGCTTCAGCGAGGCCTTCTTCGACGAGCCGTTCATTATCGCTCCGCCCCTCCCCATCCTCGTCGTCGCTGGGAGCCGCTGGCACCTTGTGTCCGGTCGAACCGGACACCGGATTCCAGCGTTCGGATTCGGGCGCGGAGTCCAGCACGGCCTCGTTCGGGTCCGCGTCCGAATCGCCCGTTAATTCCAGGCGGGCCTGTTCCCGGTCGGATTTCGACACGTCCTGCGCCGAACGGCCGTTGATGACCGCCAGTTCAACCGCACGCTCCCGCACCATTTTCCGCGTCACCGTGCCAATGCCGGCGGAATTTTCGGTCAAGGCACCTTCCTTCAATGGATTTATTCTCATAGGCTAGTAATGACGTCCCGGCGGCAACATTGCTGAGTCGGCACAGAGAAAAGGCACCAAGCAGAAAACAACTATATCGGCCGGGCAACAAAACGCCGTCATTCGCTCCATGATCGTCTGGGTTTTGTCACACTGAAGGCTTGGCCGGGCTTCGGTGTGCAGCATATGTTATGGATACAATGCCCGGTAGAAGCGCATCGCATCAGCCGACGCGCTAGTGTCGCTAGTCACGTAGGGGCTGATAGTTGGAGTCGGCGTGAAGAGAGTCGTCCAACTGATAAGATCTGTGGAGTATTGCACTGTGAGCACGCGATCCGGCGTGTTCGTGATGACCAGGGTTACCGTGCCATCGGACGCGCGCGCGACCGGGCCGAAGCTCGGGGGCGATGGCGGCACCGTGACGGTATTGGCATCCAGCGTAACCGCAGTCTGTGCCAGCAGTCTGCCGTTGATTGAGGCGCCGGTCTGCAGGGTGATCCCCGCCTGAGTCAGTATGATTCCCTCAAAGTGTGAGGTGGTTCCCAGGGCCACACCAACACCGCCGGCGACCTGCCAAAATATGTTCCGGGCCTGTGCGCCGCCGCTTAGGATAACACTCTTGGCGCCGGCTATGCTGATATTTCCCGCTATCTGGAAGATCCAGACATCATTGGGGCCGCCCGAAAAAGTCACATCCGTTGGTATGGTCAGGTCGGTGCTCCACTTGTACAGGCCGGGGGCGAGGGTCATCCCGCCTATGTTTCCGCTCCCCAGTTCAGTAGCATCAGGCAATGTTCGTCCGGCCGCGTCGGTGTACGCGGTTTCCATGTCACTTACTGCCGTGGTTAGGTTGGCGGGCGTAGGCGACGCATAGTCGGGGGCGTACAGTTTCCCGGTAACTTGAGACGATGTCGAAAACTGGCCCGAGCCATCAAGGATCAAGGAAAATCCAGTTAGGGCCGTCGAGTCGATTGGACTCACTCCAAGATCGCCCGTCACAGCGGAAGGCGGAACGGTACTGATTCCTGATTTGGCTAGAATCACATAACTTCCGGCGGTTCCCAGGTTTACCGGCAGTTGAGCACCCAGGGCGGCGTTGTGGGTGATGAGAACGGCGAACGCAAACCCGGCGATTAATCGCGCCCGGTTTGAAGCGTTGCCTGTTTTTGTAGTCGTTATTCGCATATTCTTGATCTTTCTCTTTCGTTTTATCATGTTTGTTATGCCGGTGTTAACTCTCTGCCGGGATCGAGTCGCCGGGTGAGCAACCCGATGAAAGCTCGCGCGGTCGTCCGCTGCGAACCAGTCGAACACGGTGTTCGCTTCCGGGTTGCGCGCGAGGTTGGAGCAGCTCTCCATGAGGCAAGCGCGCTTTTTCGGGTGCTTCGGTTCGGTGGGCGTTGGATGTTTTCATGGGGTGACTATTTCACGGTTGGCTGGCTGAGAACGCAGTTTATGTCCGGTTATGAAAACCGTGAACGCGGGTGAGGTTGCGTTCCGCGAGCAATTGGGCCTCGGCTTCCAGCCAGTGCTGCACATCGCGCCCGGGCGGCGAACCCTGGTTTACGTAGGTGAAGTAGGCCCTGCGGGCCACTTCGTCTGCGGACGGCGAAAGAACGAGTCCGCCTTGGTTTTGGTCTGCAACCGTGGTTGGCCGGGGGGCACCAGCCGCTGCCTGGTTTTGGTGCTGGGGGAATTTATGGTGTTGCATAAAGGGAGAACGGGGTTGACGGGGTCAATCGGCCGCACCGGCCGGGGCCGGATGGTGGGCGGGACTTTGCTCGACGGCGGCGCTGGTCAAATTCACGGATACGGTGGATTTCTCGTAACTGATCCGGTGGACTTTGCTCGTCGGAATCTGTACCTCCCGGCCCGAAAACCGATGGCCGGTTTTGATGACGAGTTCACAAATCGCCCAGCTCTGGTCGTCCATCATAAAATCGCAGATGTGACCGATTGTCCCGTCACTGGCCTCGAGGTGGTAGCCGTTGACGGCTTGCGTGCTTTGCAGGTGGGCATCGCCCCCATCGGGGGACCGACCCGTTGCCCTGGCCTGCTCCGTCGGGAACGGTTGGGCGGCCTGTTCCAGGACCGGGAAGCCGCTCAGGCCCCACAACCTTTCACCCTGCCAGTAATAGGGCCAGCCGTAATACCGGTGATACTCCTCTTCGTACTGTCGCGACACCGGCTTGTGCGATTCAATGGAAGGGCTGTCCTCAATCTGTTTCCGGGTCAGGTTCACGAACAGGAGTGTTCCGGCCCGGTCAAGCCGGCCAAAGGCGTGGGGGGAGAGGAGCACCTGGCGCCCCGACAACCAGGAGCCCGTGTCGGCGACCACGTAACGAACGACCCAGTGCTGGTCGTCAAAGTAGAAATCCTTCACCCGGCCGATTTCACCATCCGCCGCACCGAGTTTGTCTCCGTAAAGCTGCTGAATACTCTGTAACATAAGGCTGTCCCTTTTTTATGACGCCGTGGGCGGCTGCCGAGGCCACGCGGTTACGCCGCTGCATCCGCTTGTCGGGGACGTTCCATCCTGGAAAGGGTCCTCCGTCCCGCTGGGGATAATATGCGCCCAAGTCTTCCGACCGCTATGGGGTGTTCACCCCATCTGAGGTTGGCACGAACGCCGTGTTTCTTGAAGCGCGGTGTGGTCGTGGTCGAGGGCTGGGGCTGAATCCGGAGCAAAAAGAGCCCGCCACGATGGGGTGGCGGGTGAGGCTGGCGGTGGCTGAACAAAATCCTGGGCGATTCGTCCGTCCGGCCTAGTCGGCGGAATCTTGGAAATGCCGCCGCATCCTTCGGACACCAACGACCATGCCCAGGAATCCGGTGAACAGCAAGAAGGTGCCTGGTGGTTCCGGGACCGGGACGGTGATGGTGTTGCCATCCAGCGTCACAGCAGCGTTTAGGGCAAAGGCTCTGCCGGACAGGTCTGCGCCGGTATCCAAGGTAACGCTCTGGTCAGCGAGAATACTGCCGGAAAACTGCGTGTCAGTACCGAGCGTCGCTGAACTGACGACTTGCCAAAAGACGTTGGCAGCCTGAGCGCTGCCGATCAGCCGAACAGACGAACTGGTGGCGGTCCCGAGCGTGCTCCCAATCCGAAAATCGAAGCGCGCATTGGGGTCGCCCTGGCCGTTGAGGGTGAGTTGTCCCGTCAGTTGAGCCGACGAGCTAAAGAAATAGACGCCTGGCGTGAGCGTGCGTCCACCCAGATCCTGACCAGTCAAGTCATTAGCAGGCAGGTACGACTCGCCTGCCAGACTATTGTATGCAGTGAAGGCATCAGCCTGGGCCTGGGCCGCCACCGGGTCATCGTTGTGCGTCGTTCCATTCACGACCCCTAAACCTCCTGGAAGAAAGCCGGTGATCGCAGTACCTGGACTTACCCCAAGATCACCATTGACGAAGGTGGAACCACTGCTGGTGACCGTCGAGCCACCCAAAACCGCGAAGGTCGTAGCCGTTCCCAGAGCTAATTGGGCTTTCCCTTGCGGCGACAAACCCGCGGATGCCGCAACTGCCAACAGAATCAAGTGTTTGATTTTCATTTTGAGTGTCTTTCAGTTGAGGTGCTACCGGGAGCGGAGCGGCTGACGCTCCGTTGCGGAATCGTTTTCCATTCGCTTCTTCATTGCCTACCGATCACAGCATACCGCAGCAAGTCCCGCAGGTCAAGCGTGACGTCGCGCTCCTCAAAACGTGCCCGCGAACCCAGGCGCGGTAACCCGCGCGTACTCAACGACAACGACAACTACGTTTTCTACGTTTTCTTCCAACGCGGAATAATTGTAATGGTCATGCCGTGCGGGCGCTATGGGGTGTTTACCCCATCGAACATGGCATGAATCCTGCTTTGCCATGGCGGGCCGGGACGGCCAAGAGCGGAACTTGATGCGAGAGAGCCAAGTCGGAACCAGCGCCGGAAACCCGGACACGCGGTGCCGGGTTAGACGATGGTCAACTGGACGCTGCTTTCGATGATGCCGGCGGCGATTGCGTGGCGGGTGAGGCCGGCAGTGTCGTGGATGTTGAGCTTCTCCATGAGACGCTGCCGGTGTTTCTCCACCGTCTTGACGCTGATGCACAGTTCGGCGGCGACCTGTTTGTTGGCCTGGCCTTCGGCAATGAGTTGGAGCACCTCCGCCTCGCGCGAACTCAGGCGCTCGCCTTTCCGCTTCAGCGCTCCGATTCGATCGGGCGATGGCTGGTAATGATCGCGGAGCCGCCCGGCGATGGCGGGACTGAAGAAGGTGTTTCCCTTGTGAACTTCCCGGATCGCCTGGGACAGCAAGCCGGCGGAGGTTTGTTTGATCAGGTATCCGGCCGCGCCCAACGCGGCCACTTGCTCGACGTAGGCGTCATCACTGTGCGCGGAAAGAATGAGCACCTTGGTGTCAGGAACAGCCAGGCGGATTTGCCGGGTGGCTTCCAAGCCATTGAGCAGCGGCATCGCGATGTCCATCACGACCACGTCGGGACGGAGTTTTTTGGTCAGCGCCACGGCCTCGCGGCCGGTGGCCGCTTCGCCGGTCACCTCGATGTCACCCTCGGCCTCCAACAACTTCCGCAGACCTTGTCGGACGATCTCGTGGTCCTCAGCCAGCAGGACGGTTATACGTTTCACAGGCATTCAAGATTGGGTGCCAGCGGTTTCGATCAGCGAGTTTTTCGCCTGCGCCCGCGCTGGCCGTTGCCGAAGGGAATCTGCGCCTGGATGGTCGTGCCGTGGCCCGGGGCGGATTCCACCGTGAACTGGCCGCCGACCATCTCCACCCGCTCCCGCATGCCCAGCAGCCCCAGGCGTTGGTTCTTCCGGGCGTGCAACACCCGGTCCACCGCGAAGGATTTGCCGTCGTCTTTGATTTGCAGGCGCAGACCGTGCGGGACTTTCAGGATGCTCGCTTCCACCCGGCTGGCTTGCGCATGGCGGGCGACATTGTTGAGCGCTTCCTGGGCGACCCGATAGAGCACCGTGCGCCCGGCACTGTCCAATTCCTTGATCCGGCCGGCCGTAAAGGCCGTCAAATGCACGCGCAGGCCCGTCCGTTTCGCGAACTCCTTCAGGTAGGAATGCAGGGCGGGAACCAGCCCCAGGTCGTCCAGCACCGCCGGGCGCAGTTCGCGGGCGAACCGATGCACGATGTCCACCGACTTTTCCACCAGCCGTTGCGTGCGCGAAATGTTCCGGGTGAGGCCCTGGGTGTTGACCGCCGCCGCCGTTTTCAAAGTCGCCAACTGGACATGAATGCCCGTCAGGACCTGGGCGATGACATCGTGCAACTCGCGGCTGATCCTTTTTCGTTCTTCTTCCTGCGCCAACAAAATCTGGCGGGACAGATGCCGCAATTGTTCCTGCAGGCACCGCGACTGCTCCAATAACTGGCTGGAGCGCTGCTCGCTTTGCCGGAGGTTCTCTTCGACGGCCTGACGCTGGGCGATTTCCTTTTTCAAGTCCCGGTTGGAGGCGGCCAGTTCCACCGTGCGCTCGTTCAGGGTCTGGTTCACCCGGTTCAGGCGCACGTTGGCGTCCAGCGCCGAGCGGTGGGTTTCCTCCAACGGCAGGATGGCCTGGGCGAAAAACGTCCCCGCCTGCCTGACCAGCCGTTCCCGCTCGGCGGCAGGGCAGCCCGGCAACATGCGGGTAATCAGGGCTTGCTCGTGAATCAGCGCCAGGTCCAGCGTCTCCAGCCCCAGCCCCACGGCCTGGCGTCCCAGCTCTTCGGCCGGCTGCAGACTCGCCGCCGGCCCCTGCTTGAGATAGTGACGCAACGCGGTCTGATAGCATCGCCACAACCCGCTCGACTTACGTTTCATCATGGAAACCGAATTCACGCGCGAACTGATGGATCGTCCGGTGGGAATGTTTCACCAGCCGCTGCGTGCTGGCAATCTCTTTCTTGAGGCTTCCGGTGTTGGCCCGGGCCGCCCTTTTCAACGTCAACAGCCGGACATGGATGCCCAGCAGGATTTGGGCGATTTCATTATGAAGCTTGCGGCTGGCCCTCTGCCATTCATCCTCCTGCGCCGACAGGAGCTCATGCGTCAGCCGCCGGGAATGCTGCTGCAGGCGGCGTGACTGCGCCAACAGCTTGTGGCGGTGTATCCCACTTTGCCTGAGGACCGCTTCGGCCGCCTGACGCTGGGCGATGCCCTGCTTCAAGTGCCGGGCGGAAATGGACGATTCCAGCGTGCGCTGGCGCAGCGTCTGGTTCAGTTGTTGGAGGTCGCGGTCAGCCTTCAGTGAGGCGCGATGAGTTTTCTCGATCGGGATGATGGCCTCGGCAAAAAACAACCGCGCCCGCTTGATCATTCCCGCGCTCGACCTGGATGATGCGCCTGGCGGGGCCAGGGTGGTCAGGGCCTGCTCGTGGACCCTGGCCAGGTCCAACGTCTCCAGCCCCAGGGCCACCGCCCGGCGCCCCAGCCGGATGGCCGCGCGCAAGCTGGCCTTGGCGTCCGGTTGAAGATGTCGGCGCAACCCCGCCACATACTGCTCTGACAACCTGCTCAGTTCTGCGTTCATTCGATCTTTCCCATTCCCGGCTTGTCGTTCAGGCGTTCTGGGTTGTTGCCCCGGCGGCGGCGAGCCATCCATGCGATTGCCATGTCGGGCGGTTGCCTGCCTTCGTCCAAGGGGTGGAACCCCACCGGCCGAATTGCGCGGGTGGTTGAATCGGTTCGTAGGGGAGCGACCCCCATTATGGCTGGCGGTGGGCATCACACTGGGGCGCCGCATGAGATGAAACCAGCGGAGCGGATGTCGGGCCGCGGGGCAAAGGCCAGGTTGGCGTCGGCCGCATCAGAGATCTCATCCGTAGGAGGTTCCATACGCCTGACATTAGGCTTGGAGCAGAGCCCAAACAATGGGGTGTTCACCCCATAGCCAAGGATGCGTACAACCGAGACACTAAGGAGGCGAAGTGATGGCAGCAGCATCCGAAATCTCATACCTGGAATACCCGGTGTGTTCCAAGATCCGGGCGGTGATGGCTCTGGTCAATCACTTGAGTCCTTGTGTCGCCAACGGAATGGGCGGTTCACGGTAACCAGCGCGCGTCCAAACGAGCCGCCAGATTGAAAACGCAGAACCCCATGGAAACGGTGTCGCGGCACTTGCGAAACTGGATGGCCCAGCAGACGCATCCGCTTCCCGCCATGAGCGAGCCACCTTTGCGGGCGGAGCTGTTCAGCCTGGAACAACTGGCCCGCCATGCCCGGGGTCTGGCGGCGCATCCCGCGGTCGTCTCCGGGCAAGGCTCCCACGGCCTGCTGGACCGGCTGGACGAAAACGAGCGGATTCTGCGAGCCTACAATCGCGCGACCTACGCCGCCGACCAAACCCGGCGCGTCACCCACGCGGCCGAGTGGTTGCTCGACAACTTTTACCTGATCGAAGAACAGATTCAAATGGCGCGGCGGCATCTGCCCCGGGGCTATAGCCGGGAGCTGCCCCGCCTCGTGGGAGGCCCTTCGGCGGGACTGCCCCGTGTCTATGAACTGGTGCTCGAGTTGATTTCGCACGTGGATGCGCAAATTGATGCCGAATCGCTGCGCGCCTTCGTCGCGGCTTACCAAACGGTGTCCTCCTTGAAACTGGGCGAGTTGTGGGCGGTGCCGATCATGCTGCGGCTGGCGTTGATTGAGAATCTGCGCCGGGTCACCGCCCGCCTGATGATCGCCCGGCAGGAGCGCGACCTGGCGGACCTGTGGGTGGACCGGTTGCAGGACATGGCGGAGAAGCATCCGTCGCACCTCGTCGTGGTGGTGGCCGCCATGGCGGAGGCCGATTTGCCCGTGTCCAGTTCCTTCGTGGCGGAGTTCTGTCAGCGGTTGTCCCGGCAAAACCCGGTGGTGCATCTGGCGCGGAGCTGGCTCGAACAGCGGCTGGCCGAACAAGGGTTGTCCATTGAGCAGCTCGTTCATCTGGAGAGCCAGAACCAGGCGGCGGACCAGGTTTCCATCAGTCATACCATCACCAGCCTGCGTTTCTTGAGCGCGACGGACTGGCGGGAGTTTGTGGAGGACCTGAGCGTGGTCGAACAGACGCTGCGCACGGACCCGGCAGCGGTTTACGGCACAATGGATTTTCCCACGCGCGATCGCTATCGCCATTCGGTCGAGGCCCTTTCGCGGTACAGCCGGCTTGCGGAAGCGGACGTCGCGCGCCGCGCCATCCAACTGGCTGAAACCAGCGCCCGGGAACAAGGGCGCTCGGATCGGACCGCCCATGTGGGCTACTATCTGATCGAAAAGGGGCAGACCGCGCTGGCGCGCGCGACGGCCGTGCGCTGGTCCTGGCGAACCGTCCTGGACCGGGTCATTCAGCGTTTTCCGATGGCCCTTTACGCGGGCGGAATCTCCCTGCTCACGGTCCTCGGAACCTTCGGTCTGCTCTACCAGGCGGTGGCGTTTGGGGTGCAGGGCTGGAGACTCGTCTTCTTCACGCCGGTTTTCCTGCTGTGCGCCAGCCAACTGGCGGTCGCGTTGCTCAACTGGCTGTCCATGCTGCTGGTGAAACCCCGCCTGCTGCCGCGCCTGGACTTCGCCGCCGGCATCGCGCCCGATTGCCGCACCATGGTGGCCGTGCCCACCCTCCTGACCAGTGCCGCCGGGATCGCTCATCTCGTCGAAACGATCGAGATTCATTACCTGGCCAACCAGGACCGGAACCTTTACTTCGCCTTGCTGACGGATTTCCAGGACGCGCCCGCGGAGACCCAGCCGGAAGACGAAGGGTTGGTTCAGCGCGCGCGGATGGGCATCGAGATGCTCAACCAACGATACGCCTCCGACCGGCCCGGCATCTTTTTCCTGTTCCACCGGCCGCGTCGCTGGAACAAAGTGGAAAACCTCTGGATGGGTTATGAACGCAAGCGGGGCAAACTCACCGAGTTCAATGCCCTGCTCCGTGGCGGGTCCAGGGAATGCTTTTCCGCGGTGGTCGGGGATCCGTCGGTTTTGCCGGGCATCCGGTTTGTCATCACGCTCGACACGGATACCCAACTGCCGCGCGAGTCCGCCCGTCAGCTCGTGGGAACGATCGCCCACCCGCTCAACCGGCCGCAATTCGATTCGGTGAAGGGGATTGTCACCGAGGGCTACAGCATTTTGCAGCCGCGCGTGGGCGTGAGTCTGCCCAGCGCCGGCCGCTCCTGGTTTGTCCGGCTGTTTGCCGGCGACGTCGGCATTGATCCCTACACGCGGGCGGTGTCGGACGTGTATCAGGACCTGTTTCAGGAAGGCTCGTTCATCGGCAAGGGGATTTACGATGTGGACGCGTTTCAACAAGCCGTGGCGGGTCGCTTTCCGGAGAACGCGGTGCTGAGCCACGATTTGATCGAGTCATGCCATGCCCGCTCGGCGCTCGTCAGCGATGTGGAGCTTTACGAAGAATACCCCGCCCGTTACAACACCGACATCAACCGCCGGCACCGGTGGATTCGGGGCGACTGGCAGATCGCCCAGTGGCTTTTGCCGCGGGTCCCGGGACCGGATGCCCGGCGCATCGCCAACCCGCTCTCCGCCTTGTCGCAATGGAAGATCTTCGACAACCTGCGGCGCAGTCTGGTCCCGGCCGCCCTGATGCTGTTGCTGCTGGGCAACTGGATGCTGCTGCCGGAACTGGGTGGCCTGGGGCCGCTGCTCGTGCTGGCGATCATCGCGCTGCCCGGCGTGTTGTCGTTGGTCGTCGAAATGTTTCGCAAACCGGAGGAACTGCCGCTGGCGTGGCATCTGCGGGGCCTGGCCGGTTCGTGGGGACGCCAGCTCGGCCAGGCATTGCTCACCTTCGTGTTCCTGCCTTACGACGCCTTTATCAGCCTGGACGCGATTGGGCGGACGCTCCTGCGGCTGCTCTTGACCCACAAGCGCCTCCTGGAATGGCAAACCGCCGGCGATTCCGAACGCGCGGCCGGCGCGGACCTCGTGGCGTTCTATAAGACCATGTGGATCGCGCCGGCCGTCGCGCTGGCGAGTGGGGGTTATCTGGTCGTACTGCAACCCGGCCAACTGCCGCTGGCGGCGCCGATCCTCTGCCTTTGGTTCGTGGCGCCATGGATTGCCTGGCGGATCAGCCAGCCGATCGAGTCCCTGGTGCCGGCGTTACACGCGGAGCAGTTGGTCTTTCTCCGCAAGGCGGCGCGCCAGACCTGGCGCTTTTTTGAAACCTTTGTCACGGCCCGGGAGAACTGGCTGCCGCCGGATAATTTCCAGGAAGAGCCCGGGCCGGTCGTGGCGGCGCGCACTTCGCCCACGAACATGGGGCTGGCGTTGCTGGCCAATCTGGCGGCCTGCGACTTTGGCTATCTGCCGGTCAGTCAACTGATCCAGCGCACGCAAAACGCCTTTGCCACGATGCAGCGTCTGGAGCGGTACCGCGGGCATTTTTACAATTGGTATGAGACGCGCACGCTCAAACCGTTGCTGCCGCTCTATATCTCCAGCGTGGACAGCGGCAACCTGGCGGGGCATCTGCTGACCCTCGGCGCCGGCCTGGCGGAACTGTCCGGTCAGCCGATCCTCACGGCCGGACTCTTTGCCGGCCTGCGCGACACGCTGGCCAGGGTGCGCGAACTGGCCGGCGGGAAGTCCGAGTGGGAACGCCTTGACGCCGAATTGGCGAACGCACCCACCACGCTCCGCGCGGGGTTCGCCTTGCTGCAACGGGCGACGGCCCAGGCAACGCAGATCGCCGCCGCGCCCGGCAGCGAGGCTGGGGACGAACTGAAATGGTGGAGTCAGGCGTTCGAACGGAACTGCCGGGAGCATTTGGCGGATTTGCTGTTCCTGGCCCCGTGGCTGGCCCTGAACTGCAGATTTCAGATTTCAGATTTCAGATTTCAAATGGAAGCGGACCGATGTGAGGAGAACCACACTTCCAAATCTCAAATCTCAAATCTCAAATCTCAAATTGAAGCGGGCCTCCTCGTGTCATCGTCGGCATCGCTTGCGGAAAAGCTCGCCCAACTCGATCAGTCAGTCACCTTGCGCGAAGTGTCGGAATTGGATCACTCGCTCTGTCCCCTGGTCGAAGCGGCGTTGCCGGCCGGCGGCGCGGCGCCGGCCCCGGCGGCGCCGGAAGAACGGACCGGGCTCGCGGAATGGTTGCGCTGCCTGCGCGAAGCCAGCGACCATGCCCGCCAGCGCCTGCTCGCGTTGGAGACCCTGGTCCGGCAAAGCAGCGAGTTGGCGGCGATGGATTTCACCTTTTTGTTCGATCCGGCGCAGCATTTGTTCTCCATCGGATACAACGTCACCGAACGCCGGCTCGACGCCAGCTTCTATGACCTGCTGGCTTCCGAGGCGCGGCTGTGCAGCTATGTCGCCATCGCCCAGGGACAGGTTTCACAGAAGCACTGGTTCTCGTTGGGCCGGCTGCTGGTCGCGTCGCGGGATGAGCCGGTGCTGGCTTCGTGGGGCGGGTCGCTGTTCGAATACCTGATGCCGCTGCTGGTCATGCCCACCTACGAAAACACCCTGCTCGATCAAACGTACCGGGGGGCGGTCGCCCAACAAATCGCCTATGGCCGGTTGCACGGCGTGCCGTGGGGCGTTTCCGAATCGGAATACAACCGGACCGACGCGCATCTGAACTATCAATACCGCGCCTTTGGCGTGCCGGGTCTGGGTTTGAAGCGGGGCCTGGCGGAGGACCTGGTGATCGCGCCCTATGCGGCCCTGCTGGCGTTGATGGTCGCGCCCCGGGCAGCGTGTGACAATCTGGTGCGACTCGCCGCCGAGGGGCGCGCGGGCGCTTACGGCTTTTACGAGGCGGTGGATTACACGCCGGCGCGGCTGCCGCCCGGCCAGTCGAGCGTCACCATCCGGTCGTTCATGGCGCATCATCAAGGGATGGGCTTGCTCGCGCTGGCTTATCTGGTGCTGGACCGTCCCATGCAACGGCGTTTCATGTCGTGCCCGTTTTTTAGAGCGGCCGACTTGTTGTTGCAGGAGCGTGTGCCCCATGCCGCCGCCCGGGTGCTTTCCGAAGTTTTGGAATTGGGCGAATCACGGGAGTTGACCGGCGAAGGTGAAGACGGCATGCGCATTTTTACCAATCCCAGCTTGCACGCTCCGGAGGTTCACCTGTTGTCCAACGGCCGGTATCATGTGGTGGTCAGCAGCGCGGGCGGCGGGTACAGCCGCTGGCGCGACCTCGCGGTGACGCGCTGGCGCGAGGATCCAACGCGCGATTGCTGGGGCACGTTCGTTTATCTGCGCGATGTGCAGACGGGGGAATTTTGGTCCACCGCGTATCAGCCCACCTTGCGCGCCACCAAGGGCTACGAAGCCATTTTCACCCAGGCGCGCGCCGAGTTTCGCCAGCGCCATGCCGGCCTCGAAATCCACACGGAAATCAGCGTTTCGCCGGAGGACGATGTGGAGTTGCGGCGCGTGACGCTCACGAATCATTCGCACACGCCGCGGGTCATCGAATTGACCAGTTACGCCGAAGTGGTGCTCGCGCTCCCGACGGCGGATGCGGAGCATCCCGCCTTTAGCAACCTGTTTGTGCAAACGGAATTCGTGCAGCCGCATCCCGCCCTCCTCTGTACCCGCCGCCCCCGCTCCGCCGCCGAGAAGCCGCCGTGGCTCCTGAATTTGATGGTGGGGCAAGGCGGCCAACCGGGCGAGGTTTCCTGCGAAACCGACCGCGCCCGCTTTGTCGGACGCGGCCGGACCCTGGCCCGGCCGGCCGCCATGCTGGCGGCTTCGCCGCTCTCCAACACCGTGGGTTCCGTCCTCGATCCCATCATCGCGCTGCGGCGCACGGTCACGCTGGCGGCGCACGCCACCGCCCGCCTGGATTTCGTGCTGGGCGTGGCCGAGAGCCGGGAAGCCGCGCTGGCGCTCGTCGAAAAGTATCACAACCCCCGTATGGCCGACCGCGCCCTGGACCTCGCCTGGACCCACAGCCAGGTCACGCTGCGCCACCTCAACGCCTCGGAAACCGAGGCCCAGCTTTATGCGCGGTTGGCGGGCGCCTTGATCTATGCCAATCCCGCGCGGCGTGCCAGCCCCGGTGTGTTGCTCAGCAACCGGCGCGGCCAAAGCGGACTCTGGAGTTATGGCATTTCCGGCGACGCGCCGATCGTCCTGCTGCGGATCAGCGACCCCGCCAAAATCGAGATCGTGCAGCAACTCATCCAGGCGCACTCCTACTGGCGGATAAAAGGCCTGGCGGTCGAACTGGTCATTTTGAACGAGGATGTTTCGGTGTACCGCCAGCCCTTGCACGACCAGATCATCAGTCTGATCGCGTCCGGGATTGAAGCGCCCATGCTGGACAAACCCGGCGGCATCTTCGTGCGGCGACTGGAACAGGTTTCCATGGAAGACCGCGTCCTTCTGCAATCGGTGGCGCGCCTGGTCCTGCTGGATGAAAACGGGACGTTGGCCGAACAACTCGAACGTCCCGGCAGCCCCGAGCCGCCGATCCCGGCGCTGGCGCCCACGCGCTCCCCGTTCCGCGATGCGCGTGAATTCGCTCCGCCACCCGCGCGTGAATTGGTCTTTGACAACGGCCTCGGCGGCTTCACTCCCGACGGACGAGAGTACGTCATCACGTTGCCGCCGGACCAGATGACGCCCGCCCCCTGGGTGAACGTCCTGGCCAATCCGCATTTCGGAACCGTCGTCTCGGAGAGCGGCGGCGCTTATACCTGGGTCGAGAATAGCCACGAGTTTCGCCTGACGCCGTGGAACAACGATCCGGTCACGGACGCCAGCGGAGAAGCCTTTTACCTCCGGGATGAGCAGACGGGACAGTTCTGGTCCCCCACCCCGCTGCCCGCCCGCGGCGCGACGCCCTATGTCATCCGCCACGGTTTTGGCTATTCCGTGTTCGAACACACGGAGAACGGCATCGCCTCCGAGTTGACCGTGTATGTGGCCCTGGACGCGCCGGTGAAGTTCGCGGCCTTGAAATTGCGCAACCTCTCCGGCCGTCCGCGCCATCTGTCGGTCACGGGCTACTGGGAATGGGTGTTGGGGGATCTGCGGCACAAAAGCCTGCTGCATGTGCAAACCGAAATGGACCCGCAAAGCGGGGCGTTGCTGGCCCGCAACGGTTACAACACGGAGTTCGCCGAACGCATCGCGTTCATTGATGTCAACGACGCGACGCGCACCTTCACGGGGGACCGGAAGGAGTTTCTCGGCCGGAACGGCAGCCTGTCGCATCCGGCGGCGCTCAAGCGCGCCCGGCTTTCCGGCAAAGTTGGCGCCGGTTTGGATTCCTGCGGCGCGGTGCAGGTCATTTGCGATGTGCCGGCCGGGCAGGAACGCGAGATCGTTTTTCGCCTCGGCGTCGGTCGGAGCGCGGCGGAGGTGCAAACCTTGATTCAGCGCTTTCGCCGCGCCGATGCCGGTCGCGTGGCGCTGGAAGGAGTCTGGCAGTATTGGAAGCAAACCCTCGGCGCGGTGCAGGTCGAAACACCCGATCCCTCCTTGAATCTGCTGGCCAATGGCTGGCTGTTGTATCAGACCTTGAGTTGCCGGCTGTGGGGCCGCACCGGGTTTTATCAATCCGGCGGAGCCTACGGGTTCCGCGATCAATTGCAGGACGTGATGGCGCTGGTGCATGCCGAACCGGCCCTCACGCGCGCGCACCTGGTGCGGGCCGCCGCGCATCAATTCCGCGAAGGGGATGTGCAGCATTGGTGGCATCCCCCGGCGGGGCGCGGCGTGCGCACGCATTCTTCCGACGACTATTTGTGGCTGCCGTACGCAACCTGTCATTACGTCGCGCGCGTGGGGGACACGGGCGTGCTCGATGAAAAGATTCCCTTTCTCGAAGCCCGGCCGGTCAAACCGGAGGAGGACGCTTACTATGACTCGCCGAATCGCTCCGAAGAGTCGGCGACGCTCTACCAGCACTGTGTGCGCGCCCTCGAACACGGGCTGAACTTCGGCGCGCACGGTCTGCCGCTGATCGGCTGCGGCGACTGGAATGATGGCATGAACATGGTGGGCAAGGAGGGGCGGGGCGAAAGTGTCTGGCTGGCCTTCTTCCGGTACGACGTGTTGACGCAGTTTGCGGAACTGGCCCGCAGTCGCAACGACCTGGCCTTGGCGGAACGTTGTCTCGCTCAAGCCAGCCAGCTACAGCAAAACATCGAGAAGTATGCCTGGGACGGTCAGTGGTATCTCCGCGCCTGGTTCGACAACGGCGAACCGCTCGGCTCCCAAACCAATCTGGAGTGCCAGATTGATTCCGTGCCGCAAACCTGGGCGATCCTCAGCCGCGCGGGCGATCCGCAGCGTTCGCGTCGCGCCATGGAGGCGGTGGAGCAACGGCTCGTCCGACCCGAGGCCGGGTTGATTCAAGTGCTGGACCCGCCCTTCGATCATTCCCACCTCAACCCGGGCTACATCAAAGGCTACATCCCGGGTGTGCGGGAGAATGGCGGCCAGTACACGCATGCGGCCATTTGGACGGTCATGGCCTTTGCCCTCCTCGGAGAAAACGAAAAGGCCTGGGAGCTGTTCGCGCTGCTGAATCCCATCCACCATGGCGCCACCCCCACGCAAATCGCCACCTACAAGGTGGAGCCTTACGTTATCGCGGCGGACGTTTACGCAGTCGCGCCGCACACCGGCCGGGGCGGGTGGACCTGGTACACGGGTTCCGCCGGTTGGATGTATCGGCTGCTGATCGAAACGCTGCTGGGCTTGAACCGGGAGGGAGATCAACTGCGTCTGACACCCCGTCTGCCGCAAGCCTGGACCACCGTCACCCTGCACTACCGCTATCGGCAAACGCAGTATCACCTCACCCTCACCCGGCTCGCCGCGGGCCTGCCGGGCGCGGGTCAACTATCCCTGGACGGCCAGGTTCTGGCCGGGACAACGATTCCCTTGCAGGACGACCGCCACGACCATGTCGTCGAGATGAAATTCCGGTGAACGGCGGCCGAAACCACCGCCCCAACGGGGCGCAAAAAAATAGCCCGGGGCAAGTCCGCCTGCGGACGCCGCCCTGGGTCAGCCGTCCAAAAGAATCACCAAGCCCTGAAAGGGCGAAAGAAATCGAATGGTATTGCCAACCACCGCCCCGACGGGGCGAAAGACAATAGCCCAGGGCAAGTCCACCCCGCGGACGCCGCCCTGGGTCAGCCGTCCAAAAAAATCACCAAGCCCTGAAAGGGCGAAAGAAATCCAGTGGTATTGCCAACCACCGCCCCGACGGGGCGAAAGACAATAGCCCAGGGCGAGCCCGCTCTGCGGACGCCGCCCTGGGTCAGCCGTCCAAAAGAATCACCAAGCCTTGAAAGGGCGAAAGAAATCCAGTGGTATTGCCAATCGCGCCAAAGTTTGACCACCGCATCAAGGAATTGCTCGCGCTTTGCGCCGGCCTGCCTTCTGATCGCCGATCCTTGTGAGGTAGTGGGGTTACACCCCATAGCGAACGACCGGCCCATCGCGTAGCGTACCCTTGAAACTGATGGTGAATCAATAACCATCAATAACCCAAAATAAGAAAACGATGAAACACATAAATCTGGCCTTACTCGCCCTTGCCGCCGCCGTCTTCGTGGGTTGCGACAAACAGAACGCGGTTATCGAAAACAAGAAGGAAGCCACGAAAACCGCGATCGACATTCGCAAGGACGCCGTGGATGTCGCCGCCGCGGATGCGAAAAAGCAAGCGGATGTGGACGCCGCGCTCGACAAGGCGAAGATCGAAGCCAAGCGGGACGCCGCCCAGGCCCAACTCGACGCGGACAAGAAGAAAGCCGACGCTGCGGCGATGCTCGAGAAGGCCCGGGTTGATGCCGAGAAGAAGTAACTCAAGACCAGCCACGGCATGGCGTGTCGCTTGTGTTGGGGTGTGGGTGAAACCGGGTGGACGAGATAAAAGGGGGGTTATGGGGTCTGAGCGGCCCAGAAATCCTCGAAGCGACCGGAGAGGATGCAGCAACGGAGCGCCAGGATGGCATTGGCTCCGCGCACCGACCAATGCATC